>Ga0164243_10000065_pt1 | contig 275196 bp, 260 predicted proteins | sample OricompcompostOP_FD_108781 | JGI IMG/M metagenome (GOLD analysis project Ga0164243, IMG submission 108781) | Organic Plus compost microbial communities from Emeryville, California, USA - Original compost - Organic plus compost (OP) | ecosystem: Engineered > Solid waste > Mixed feedstock >... | reverse complement strand
CTTGTCCGGCACGCGGGTGACGATGATCTTGGCTTCGTTCTTGTCGTGGGCGATGCCGGTGATGAGCTGCCGTTCCATGTCGCTTTCCTCGATTTCCTGCTCGCTGACGATCATCGTGCCCGGCTCCGGGTCGCCGTCCGGGTCCTCGAAGGAGGAGAGCACCTGCAGGCGCACATGCTCCTTCATGGCCAGCGCCACCGAGCGCGTCTGCAGCACCTTGGAGCCGACGCTCGCCAGCTCCAGCATTTCCTCATAGGTCACGCGCTCGAGCTTGCGCGCGCGGCTGACGATGCGCGGGTCGGTCGTATAGACGCCGTCCACGTCCGTGTAGATGTCGCAGCGATCGGCCTTGACGGCGGCGGCGACGGCGACGGCGGAGGTATCCGAGCCGCCCCGCCCGAGCGTCGAGATGCGCCCGTCCGCCATCATGCCCTGGAAGCCGGGAATGACCGCGACCTGCCCCGCCGCCATGGCGGCGAGCAGCTTGCCGGTCGCGATCTCCTCGATCCGCGCCTTGCTGTGCGCCTCGCCGGTCAGGATCGGCAATTGCCAGCCCAGCCAGCTCCGCGCGTCGACGCCCATCGCCTTGAGCGTCATCGCCAGCAGGCCGGACGTGACCTGCTCGCCGGCCGCGACGACGACGTCATATTCGGCCTCGTCGTAGAGCGGGCTCGCTTCCTTGCAGAAATTGACCAGCCGGTCGGTCTCGCCCGCCATGGCGGAGACGACCACGGCCACCTCGTTGCCGAGCCCCACCTCGTGCCTGACCCGCTGGGCGACCTTGCGGATGCGCTCCATGCCGGCCATCGAGGTGCCGCCGAATTTCATCACAATGCGCGCCATGGGCTTGCCGCGGGCCTTTCATCGACTATCAAGGGGGCCGGATGTTCGGGCGTGACGGTCTCCGGCCGACGAGACGGCGCCCTCTTAGTCAGCAGGACAGGCAATGGCAAGCGAGCCGCAGACCGGCACGATCGACCCGCGCGAAGCCGCGCATTTCGGCGCGCAGGCCGCCGACTGGTGGGACCCTGAAGGCAGCAGCGCGATGCTGCACAGGCTCGGCCCCGCGCGCCTCGCCTTCATCCGCGAACAGATCGACCGGCGCTGGGGCGGCGATCCGGCGGCGATCCGGCCGCTCGCGGGGCGGCGCGCGCTGGACATCGGCTGCGGCGCGGGCCTCGTCGCCGAACCCCTGGCGCGGCTGGGCGCGCAGGTGACGGCGATCGACGCGGCGCCGGAGAATATCGAGGTGGCGAAGGCGCATGCGGCGCAGTCCGGCCTCGCCATCGACTATCGCGCCTGCGGGGTCGAGGCGCTGGACGCGCCGCCCTACGACCTCATCACCACGCTCGAGGTGATCGAGCATGTGACGGACCCGGCGCTGTTCCTGCGCGCGACGGCGCGGCTGCTGAAGCCGGACGGCCTGCTCATCCTCTCGACGCCCAACCGGACCGCCCTCTCCCGCCTGACGATCATCACGCTGGCCGAGGGGCTGGGGCGCATACCGCGCGGCACGCATGACTGGTCGCGCTTCATCACGCCGGGGGAAATGGAGGAGAAGCTGGCGGCCGAGCGCCTCGCCGTGCTCGCGCGCAAGGGGCTCGTCGCCGATCCGCGCTACGGCTTCGTCCTGAGCGAACGGATGGAACTCAATTACATCATGGCCATTGCACCCATGGCCGCCTGACCGCGCCAGATCCCAACGCCCCCAGTTCCGGACGCCCGATGACCGCCAGATCCCCCCAGCATGATCCGTTCATCCTCTTCCATGGCGTCCGCCAGTGGATCGGCGACAACTGGGTGGAGATCCTGATCGCGATCGCGGTCGGCGTCGCGATCTATGCGCTGCTCGGCCTCCTCAAGAACATCGCCCACCGCCTGTTGAGGAAGGGCGCGGCCAGCGCGCCGGTCATGGGCGTGTTCGCCGCGGCCACCGAGCGGACGATGCACAGCTTCATGATGCTGGTCGCGGCCCGGCTGGTCGTGGGCTATGCCGACCCGCCGGTGGCGCTGCACCGCACCGTGGGCTTCCTGTTCACCGTCGTCACCGCCTTCCAGGTGGCGCTCTGGGTGCGTGCCGTCGCCATCGGCCTCATCCAGCTCCGCGCCGATCCGGAAGCGGGCGGCAACGAGACGCTGGCCAATGCCAGCGGCCTCATCAGGGTGCTCGTCTCGGTCGCCGTATTCGCCATCGCCACGGTGGTGGTGCTGGACAATCTCGGCGTCAATGTGACGGCGCTGGTGGCCGGTCTCGGCATCGGCGGCATCGCCATCGGCCTCGCCGCCCAGGGCATCTTCTCGGACCTGTTCGCCTCGCTCTCGATCATCTTCGACAAGCCGTTCCGGGTCGGCGAATCCATCAACTTCGGCTCGCAGACCGGCACGGTGGAACGGATCGGCCTCAAGAGCACGCGGCTGCGCATCGTCACCGGCGAGCGCATGGTCGTTTCCAACGCCCAGTTGCTGAGCAAGGAGATCGTGAGCTATGCGCATCTCTTCCGCCGGCGGATCAGCTTCACGCTCGGCATGATCTACCAGACGACGCCGGCGCAATGCGCCGCGATCCCCGACCTGCTGCGCGACATCGTGACGGAGCATGGCGGCACGCCGGTGCGCGTGGGCTTCATCGGCTTCGGCGCCAGTTCGCTGGATTTCCAGCTCGATTTCGATGTGATGAGCGGCGACTGGGAAGAGGTGTTCGAGACGCGCCACAGGATCGGTCTCGCGATCCTCGATGCCTTCAATGCGCGCGGCCTGGAATTCGCCTACCCGACCCAGACCACCTTCACCGCCGCGCCGGACGGCCGCATGATCATGCCCTATGCCGAGAACCGGGGCGACGGCGCGCCGGCTCAGCCCAGTTCGGAATAATAGTCGGCCCAGACATGGGCCTGCTTGCGGGTGACCTTCATCGCCGCGATCACCGCCACGATCAGAGCCATGGCCGCAAGCGTCAGGAAAACCGGCCAGTCCCGCATCGGGGACGTGAACAGGCCGAGCACGGCCGAAGCGATGAAAAACGGAATGATGAGGAAGCTCACCGCCGCCGCCGCGCGCCGGGCCTTCTTCTTCCGCGGCGCCTTGCGCCAGTAATAGAGGCTGATGATCACGCCGATATTGGCCGGCAGGAGGTGCAGCCAGGCGAAAGGCATCTTCCAGAGATAATAGCCCGTGATGACGAAGGTGGCCAGGGCCAGCGTCAGGGCGAGAATTCGTGCAAAGCGCACGCGATACCTCCTCAGTTCTCTAGTTCCGCCTGCCCGAGCGATCCCTGGGGTTCGGGTTGGACAGGGGAGTGACCGATAGCCTCCGCCTAAGTCAAGCCGGTAAACTTTAAATTATACCTCCATTGCCCCACAATGTTCCCGGTTGCAGCATACCGTCGACGACCGGAAGGCCGCCCGCCCGGTCCTGCGCGAGCAGCAGCGCGCCGTCGAGATCGACCCAGTCCGCCTGCTGCGCCAGCAGGAAGGCCGGCGCGATGCCGAGCGAGGTCGCCAGCATGCAGCCGACCATCACCGCCTGGCCATTGTCGCGCGCGGCCCGCGCCATCGCGAGCGCCTCGGTCAGCCCGCCTGCCTTGTCGAGCTTGATGTTGATGGCCTGATAATCGCGCAGACGCGGGAGGTCGGCGAGCGACTGGCAGCTCTCGTCCGCGCAGAAGGGCACGGCCGGCGCGATGGCGCCAAGGCCCGCGTCGGCCCCCGCCGGCAGGGGCTGCTCGACCAGCCGGACGCCGAGCGCCGCGAGCGCCGCCGCCTCCGCCGCGACATCGCGCGATGCCCAGCTCTCATTGGCATCGACGATGAGGTCCGCGTCCGGCGCGCCCTCCCGCACCGCCGCGACCCGCGCCCGGTCGCCCTCGCCGGTCAGCTTGCACTTGAGCAGCGTGAAGCCGCGCGCGCGCGCGTCCGCCGCCGCCCGCGCCATCGCCTCGGGCGCCGCGAGGCTGATCGTGAAGGCGGTGCGCCGCGCGCGCGGCTCCGGCAGGCCCGCCAGCGCCCAGACCGGACGGCCGCAGCGCTTCGCCTCCAGGTCCCAGAGCGCGCAATCCAGCGCATTGCGCGCCGCGCCGGGCGGCATCAGGCCGCGCAGCCGCTCGCGGTCGAACGCATCGGGCGAGCGGGCCGCTGTCCTGATCGCCGCCGCGCAGCCCTCGGCCGTCTCGCCATGATAATAGATGGCCGTGCCCTCGCCCTGGCCGACATGCGCGCCGTCGGAGACGCGGCAGCGCACCACGTCGACGAAGGTCTTGGCCCCCCGGCTGATGGTGAAGGCGCCCGCGACGGGAAACCGCTCGACCACCACGTCGAGCAGGCCGATCGCCGCGAGGGTCGGGCCGGTCGGCACGGGCGGCGATCAGCCGCGCGGCAGGTCGTTATGGGTCGCGATCCAGTTCTCGACGACCGGCGCGATGCGATTGCGCCACTTGGAGCCGTTGAAGATGCCATAATGGCCGACCTTCTCGGCCAGATGATAATGTTTCATCGCCTCGGGCAGATTGGGCGTGATCGTCAGCGCCGCGCGAGTCTGGCCGATGCCGGAAATATCGTCATTCTCCCCTTCGACCGCGAGCAGGGCGACATCGGTGATGGCGCCGGTGTCCACGCGCGTGCCGCGATGCATGAGCTGGCCGGTCGGCAGGCTGTGCTTCTTGAACACCTCATCGACCGTCTGCAGATAGAATTCCGCGGTCATGTCGCAGACCGAGCGATATTCCTCGTAGAATTTCTTGGTCGCTTCCGCGCTCTCCTCATCGCCCTGCACCAGATGCTTGAACATCTGCCAGTGGCTCATGAGGTGGCTGCCGAGGTTCATGGTCATGAAGCCGGCAAGCTGCATGAAGCCGGGATAGACCTTGCGGCCCGCGCCCGCATAGCTGAACGGCACGGTGGCGACGACATTCTGGCGGAACCAGCTCAGCGGCCGGTCCTGCGCCAGTTCATTGACCGCCGTGGGCGCCTCGCGCGTGTCGATCGGCCCGCCCATCATGGTGAGCGTGCGCGGGCGGCAGGGATGCTTCTCGGCGGACATGAGCGCGGCGGCGGCCAGACAGGGCACCGAGGGCTGGCACACCGCCAGCATGTGCGCGCCCGGGCCGATATGCTCGAGCCACTCGATGACATAGTCGATATAATCGTCGAGATCGAACTTGCCTTGCGAGAGCGGCACGTCGCGCGCATCTCGCCAGTCCGTGATATAGACATCGTGACCGGGCAGGAGCCGGGCCACCGTTCCGCGCAGCAGGGTGGCGAAATGCCCGGACATGGGCGCCACGACCAGCAGCTTCGGATCGCCCTGCCCGCGCCCCTCCCGCACGAAATGCCGGAGCTGGCCGAAGGTCTTGCGCCCCTCGATCTCCTCATGGACAGCGACGGAAGCGTCGCCGATCTGCGTGACCGGCAGATCGAAGGCGGGCTTGCCCCGGGGCGCCGCGGCATGGGCGAAGACGTCCAGCGCGGAAGCGAGAATGGGGCCGCCGCCGAAATAGGCGAACGGATTCGCGGGATTCTGGAGCAGTTCGACGCTCGCCGTCGCGACAGCGCTCGCACTCGCGAGCAGGCTGCGCTGGATTTCATAAGCACTGTAGAGCATGCGACCTCTGCTATGTTGCGCGCCCGATATAGGGTCGCCCCCGTCCCTTTGCGATGCAATGAATCGCAATCACCATGTCTGGAATCGCAATTACCGCATCTGCGTAAATTATTACAAAGCTAATGGGAACCACGCTGCGGCGGGTTGCCGCGCGGCGCTCATGGAAAAGCGCTCCCCATGCCCGCCCTGATCGTCTAGGGGCCGGACATGGCACGTCAACCGATCGAATCCGAGCCGACCGACAAGCCCAAGGCCGCACATCTCGGAAGCCTCCGGCTCGTCTGGCGCCAGGCGCTGCATTATCCCGGGCGCATCGTGGGCGCGGCGCTGTCGCTCGCCATCGCCTCGGCCGCCACGCTCGCCATCCCCAGCGGCTTCAAGCTCGTCATCGACCGAGGCTTTGCGGGCGGCGGCGACATCGGTCGCTGGTTCGACTATCTGCTGCTCATCGTGGTCGTGCTCGCCATCGCGACGGCGCTGCGCTTCTATTTCGTCTCCTGGCTGGGCGAGCGCGTCGTCGCGGACCTGCGCATCCGGGCCCAGGCCAATCTGCTGCGGCAGGAGCCGGTCTTCTTCGAGCAGAATCGCCCTTCCGAAATCGCCTCGCGCATGACGGCGGACACCGCGATCATCGAGCAGGTCGTCGGGTCGACCGTGTCGATCGCGCTGCGCAATCTGCTGACGGGGCTCGGCGGCATCGTCTATCTCTTCACGCTCGCGCCCCGGCTCACGGCCATGCTGCTGTTCGGCATCCCGCTCGTGCTGGGGCCGGTGATCCTGGTCGGCCGCCGCCTGCGGACGCTCTCGCGCAGCAGCCAGGACCGGCTCGCCGCCGTCGGCAGCATCGCCACCGAGGTGCTGGGCGCGATGCGGATCGTGCAGGCCTTCGTGCAGGAAGGCCGGGAAGCCGCGCGCTTCCGGGAGGCCGTGGAAGCCGGCTTCCGCACCGCGCGGCGGCGCATCGTGGTGCGCGCCTGCATGACCGCGGCCATTATCCTGGTCATTTTCGGGTCGATCACGCTCATCATGTGGCAGGGCGCGCTGGATGTGGCCGCCGGGCGCCTCTCGGGCGGCAGCATCGCGGCCTTCGTCCTGACGGGCGGGCTGGTCGCCGGTGCGTTCGGCGCCTTGACGGAAGTCTATGGCGACCTGCTGCGCAGCGCGGGCGCCGCCAGCCGGCTGGGCGAACTCATCAGCGCCGAGCCCATGATTCGCCCGCCGGCCCACCCCCGCGCCATTCCGGACCGGCGCAGGGCGCGGCTGACCTTCGAGCATGTCTCCTTCCATTACAAGACGCGGCCGGATGACGCCGCGCTCTCGGATTTCTCGCTCGACATCGCGCCGGGCGAGCGGGTTGCCATCGTCGGGCCCTCCGGCGCCGGCAAGTCCACCCTGCTCGCGCTGGCCGAACGCTTCCATGATCCGCAGGCCGGGCGCATCCTGCTGAACGGGGTGGACCTGCGCGAGGCCGACCCGGCCGAGATCCGCGCGATGATCGCGCTGGTGCCGCAGGAGACCGTGCTCTTCGCGGCCAGCGCGCGCGATAATCTGCGCTACGGCAACTGGGATGCGACCGACGGGATGCTGCGCGATGCGGCACGGGCCGCCCATGCCGACAGCTTTCTGGACGCGCTGCCCGAGGGCCTCTCCACGGAACTCGGCGAAGGCGGCACGCGTCTTTCGGGCGGGCAGCGCCAGCGCATCGCCATCGCGCGCGCGCTCGTGCGAGATGCGCCGCTGCTCCTGCTCGACGAGGCCACGTCCGCGCTCGACGCCGAATCCGAGCGGCTCGTGCAGGATGCGCTCGACCGCCTCATGACCGGCCGCACGACGGTCGTCATCGCGCACCGCCTCGCCACCGTGCGCGCGGCGGACCGGATCGTGGTGATGGATGCCGGCCGCATCGTCGAGATCGGCAAGCATGCCGATCTGGTGGCGCGCGGCGGCCTCTATGCGCGGCTGGCATCGCTGCAATTCGCGCAGACGGCCTGAACGGGGGCACGACCTGTAGGCGATGGCGGGGCGTGCTGCCCGCCATCCGGCGTTGGCTCAGCCGCGGCCGATCGGGTCGGACATGCGGACGATATGATCGAAGATCGCCGGATGCAGCGGCTGTTCGAACCGGCAGCCCGCTTCGTGATTCCCGACCCAGGTCACCGTCGCCTTGCGGCCCTCGAAACCCGGGAACATGATCCAGACCTCCATGCCGGGCATGAGCTTGGCGAAGCTGGTGAGCCGGAAGCCGGCCAGCGACATGTCGAGGATGCGGCAACTGAACCAGCTTTCCTTCCGACGGCGCAGGCGGACCCCCAGCAGCACGGTCTGCCGGTTGTGCAGCCGGGAAATATGGTGACTTGTTGCTTCTTCTCGCAGCGCTTGCATGACGACCAACCCGTTATCCGAATGCCGCCGATCTAAGCATCCGGCCGCTACATCTTGCCTAAAAGATCTGGTAAATGAACTGGTTACCTCTGCGGCGACCAGCGCAGCGACCGGCATCCATCGCCTCTCCGAATGCCGCCGCGAAGGCAGGGCCAGCATCTGTCCGTTCAGATAGAACCCGCTTGTGCTCCTGCGGAAGCAGGAGCCCAGGGCGCAAGGGCGCTGCGGCTGGGCCCTGGGCTCCTGCTTCCGCAGGAGCACTGATTTCCTTTGACGCGGATCGACTCTGGCGCGGCGGTCCGGTGCCGTCTGCGGGATCATCGACGCGATCTCGACGCCATGGAAGCGCCTGCCGGCCCGGACCCCGGAAGCGGCGACAAAGTGCGGCGGCCGGGAGAGTCGTCGCGGCGGGGGCGATCACAGGGGCAGCGCTTGCCGGCTTTGCAGCTTGAGCGGGATCGGTTGGGCTTGCTGACCTGATGGGAGGGCCGGGTTGGATTGACCGCTTCGGCGCCGCGCGATCGGAACCGGGATGAGCCCGGCCTTACTTCGATCTCGCCCATCACGCCCTCCCCTCGCCCCTCGCCTTCGCCCCGCCCTCACCTCGTCCTCGCCGCGCAGCGATGCCGAGCCCATTCGAGCGGGCCATCCTCGTGGAGTCCGGCAACCGGCAAAGAAAAAGGGAGCCGAAGCCCCCTTTTCCAATAGCTGCTTTCCGGATGGCCGGGACGCGCCGCGCGCCGCCCGGCCCCGAAGATCGCCGCCTAGAAGGCGCCGCCGTAACGATCATTGCCGACGAAGCCGAGCTTCGTGACCTTGGCGCGCTTGATCGCCGCCAGCACCTCGTCGACCACGACATAGCGCGTCGACTGGTCCGGCTCGAACTCGAGCTGGGGCTCGGGCGTCATCTGGACCGACTGCTGCAGATACTGCCGCAGCGCGACCCGATCGATCGGCGTGCCGTTCCAGAAGATCTGGCCGCCCGCGTCGATCGAGAGCCGGTTCTTGACCGGATCGACCGCATCGAGCGGAACTTCCGCATTCTGCGGCAGGTCGATCTTCACCGCGTGGGTCTGGATCGGAATGGTGATGATGAACATGATGAGGAGCACGAGCATGACGTCGATCAACGGCGTCGTGTTCATCTCCATCATCGGCTCACCATCGTCTTTGCCGCCACTCATTGCCATGGGACTGGTCTCCTAAACTTGGCGGTCAGAGGCGCTGAACGCGGATGGAACCCGGATCAGGCTCGGAAATGAACCCGACCTTCGGATAACCGGCGCGCTGCATCGTGAAGATGGTGCCGCCGATGCAGCGATAAGGCGTATCGATGTCGGCGCGGATATGCGCCTCGGGCAGATCGTCGGGATTCATGTTCTCCACGCCCCCTGCCTTCTCGATGTCCTTCTTCAGCTTTTCGACCGCCCTGTTGAGAAGGTCGCCCGCATTCACACGCGTCATGTTCCAGTAAACCTCGCACTGGCCGTTCACCGCGCGAACGGTCAGGGCGATATTTTCCGGCTTGGTCGTCGTCGGCTCGAACGGGATCTTCGGCAACTTGACCTTGACGGTCTGGATGACGACCGGAACTGCGATCAGGAAGATGATGAGGAGCACCAGCATGACGTCCACGAGAGGCGTCGTGTTGATGTCCGACATCGGGGTATCCTCACCCCCGGATCCTGCACTCATTGCCATCGATCAAATCCTAACTCTTGCTAAAGGCTCTGCGCATTTCACCGGCGAGGTCCGATGGGACCTGGTCCCGATACGGGCCCCGCCGGGCGAAGCGATCAGGCCTTCGCGGCCGCCGGCTTGGGCGCCGCAGCGACCGGCGCGGCGAGCGAGGACGGACGGACGGCGCCGTTCGACACCAGATAGCCGAGCAGGTCGTTGTTGAAGCCGCTCAGATCCTCGGCGATCGACTTGTTGCGGCGCTGCAGCCAGTTGTAGGCAAGCACCGCCGGAACGGCCACGGCCAGACCGAGGGCGGTCATGATGAGCGCCTCACCGACCGGACCGGCCACGGTGTCGATCGACGCCTGACCCGACGCGCCGATCTTGATGAGCGCGCGATAGATGCCGATAACCGTACCGAACAGACCGATGAACGGCGCGGTGGCGCCCACGGTGGCGAGGAAGGCGAGACCGCCGCCCAGCTTCGAGTTGATCGAGGCTTCCGAACGGGCGAGCGAGGCATGCAGCCAGTCATGCGCCTCGACCGGGTTGGTCAGCTTGCCATGCTGGTCCTGCGCCATGATGCCGTCGTCGACGAGCTGCTTGTAGGCGCTGTTCTTCTCGAGCTTGGCGGCGCCCTCCTTGAGCGAATTGCTCCGCCAGAAGCCGGCGCGGACCTTCTTGGCCTGGCCGATCACCTTCTGCTGCTCGATGAGCTTCGAGAACAGGATGAAGAAGGAGAAGACCGACATCGACACGAGAATGATGAACACCGTCCAGGCGATGACACCACCCTGCTCAAGGGCTTCCAGGAGACCGTAGGGATTCTGCGATGCACCCGGCGCGGCGGCTGCGGCAAGTTGCGTGAACATTTCTTTACTTCCTCTCAGATCCAGTCAGTGAAAAGGCCGCCCCAGCCCCAGTAGGAGCGGCCTGAAAGCGAGATTTCAACGATCCAGTCGCCAGGTGACCCTCAACGTCTTGGACTGCTTGATCGGATTACCGGCCGAGTCCTTCGCCGGCGTATAACGCCCGCGGCGGACGGCGAGATCGCAGGTCGTCTGATCGAGACTGCGGCTCCCGGCCGATTGGGTGACGCGGCAATTCTCGACACGGCCTTCCGCATTCACCTCGAACGAGATGCCGACCGTGCCCTGCTCCTCGTTGCGGATCGCCTCCGAGGGATAATCGGTATCGTTGCGGAACCAGCTACCCGGATTGCCGCGTGCCTCGGCAGCCTTGCTGATGACCGGCGGCGGCGGCGGAGCCGGCGGCGCGGGCGGAGCGGCTGGCGGGGGAGCCGGCGGGGGCGGCGGCGCCACATAGACCGGCGCCTGGGGCAGCTGGACCAGCGGCGGCGGCGCTGTCGGCGGCGGCGGCGGCGGCGGCGGCATGTCCGGCGGTGGCGGGGGCGGCGGCGGCGGCTCCTCCTCAGGCGGCGGCGGTTCCTCCGCGACGTCGATGACGTTCAGCTGCTCGGCAGCCTTCTTGACATATTTGATGCCAAGCCCCGTCACGAACGCATAGCCGAGGACCAAGTGAATAAGTGCCACAATGATGATGGCGACCGTCCTGCTGGACGATTGCGAGTGGTCAGCATAGGCCATTCAGCAACTTCACTCCTTAGCGCAATGCAGCGTCCAAAACGCGAATCGGACAAATGCATGCAACACTCGTCCGATCGTGCGATCTGGTCGCCCGGGCTATCTTTCGTGGCCAGTCCTATCGCGGGCTCGCCAATGAGGCAAACGCTTTGTTGGCGGAGGTTCCCAAGCGCGGAAATGCTGTGTTACGACACCGCCCGGCCCTGCAGGAGATGACAGAAATGAGACAGTTGCGAACCCGCCGGATCCGGCGCCGGCATTTCTGGGCGCTGACTCTCCTGAGCGCCATTTTAACGACTTTTTCGCCGTTTCGCGCCGCAGCGCAAGATGCCGGCGCGGGCGCCGCGGCGGCCGCCCCCGGCGTCACCTATGCCCGCGTGGCCGATCTCGTGACGGCATCGAGCGCCATCGCCACGGTGCGGGTCCGCGCCTTCGCGCCCGTCCCCCCGGCCCGCGCGACGGGCCTTCCGGCGGGGCAGGTCCGCTATTATGTGGAGGCCGATGCGCTCGGGCTGATTCGCGGCACCACGGTGCTGTCGCGGCGCGTCTCCTTCCTGCTCGATCTGCCCGCCACGGATCGCAAGCCCGACCTCAAGAAGCGCAGCTTCCTGATCTTCGGGCGCATCGGGAACCAGGTCGATTATTTCCAGCTTCTGTCGAGCAGCGCGCTGATCGACTGGACGCCCGCCAACGAGGCGCTGGTGCGCAAGGTGCTGGCCGATGCCATCGCGCCCGATGCCCCGCCCGCGATCACCGGCATCAGTTCCGTCTTCCATGTCGCCGGCGCCATCCAGGGCGAAGGCGAGACGCAGATTTTCCTCTCCACCGGGGACGGCTCGCCCATTTCCCTGTCGATCATCCGGCGACCGGACGAAAAGCCGCTCCTCGCCGTGGCGCTCGGCGAGGTCGTGGACGACAACGCCATTTTCCCCAAGCCGGACACGATGCTCTGGTATCGCCTGTCCTGCGGCCTGCCGCGCGCGATTCCGCCCAAGACGACCGAAGGGCTCGCCATGGCCGACATCGACGCGGCGCGGCGGGACTATGCGGCCTTTCTGGCGGCGCTCGCTCCCTGCGACCGGACCGGCGCGCCGCCGGCCTGAACGCGGATCGCCGCGCCGAGGGGCGACCGTCCGCACCAGAAAAGATGCACGGGACACGGGAGAGCGGCACAAGGCGGTTCTGCTTTCATGCGCCCTGCCCTAAGAGCCGCACTCCACGCGCAACCGCTGCACCACACGAATCAGGATGCCCATGACCCAATCCGCACCGCTTCGCCTCGCCATCGTCGGCCTCGGAACCGTCGGCGCGGGCGTCATCCGTCTGCTGGAGGTCAACCGCGCGCTGGTCGCGCGGCGCGCGGGCCGGCCCATCGAGGTCGTCGCCATCTCCGCGCGGGACCGCAACAAGGATCGCGGCGTGGACCTCTCCGCCTATGAGTGGGTGGACGACATGAGCACGCTCGCCGCGCGCGCGGACATCGACGCGGTCGTCGAGCTGATCGGCGGGTCGGACGGCCCGGCCCTCACCCTTGCCCGCCAGTGCCTCGGCCTCGGCAAGCCCTTCGTGACCGCCAACAAGGCGATGATCGCGCATCACGGCCTCGATCTCGCGCATCAGGCGGAGAAATCCGGCGTCGCGCTCAAATATGAGGCGGCCGTGGCGGGCGGCGTGCCCGTCATCAAGGGGCTACGCGAGGGCGCGGCGGCGAACCGCATCATGCGGGTCTATGGCATTCTCAACGGCACCTGCAATTACATCCTCTCCACCATGGAGCGGGACGGCAGCGCCTTTGCCGACGTGCTGGAGGAGGCGCAGGCGAAGGGCTTCGCCGAGGCCGATCCCAGCTTCGACATCGACGGCGTGGACGCGGCGCACAAGCTCGCCATCCTCGCCAGCCTCGCCTTCGGCACGGAGATCGATTTCCCCGAGGTGGACATCACCGGCATCCGCCATATCCTCGCGGCCGACATCCGCGAGGCGGCGGCGCTGGGCTACAAGGTCCGGCTGGTCGCCATGGCCGAGTGCGAGGCGGAGGGCGGCGACAATGTCGGCCTGTTCCAGCGTGTCCACCCCATGCTGGTGCCGGTCGATCATCCCCTCGCCCATGTCGACGGCGCGCTGAATGCGGTGGTGGCGGAAGGCAATTTCGTCGGCCGGCTGTTCTTCCAGGGCGCGGGCGCGGGCGAAGGCCCCACCGCTTCGGCGGTCGTGGCCGACATCATCGATGTCGCGCGCGACGAATACGGCCCGGCCTTCGCCATGCCCGCCGAATGGCTGCAGCGCCAGGTGAAGGCGGATGCCGGCGCGCGAATCGGCCGCGCCTATCTGCGCCTGCGGGTCCAGGACCGGCCCGGCGTGCTCGCCGACATCACCGCCGCGATGCGCGATGCCCATGTGTCGATCGAGAGCGTCATCCAGCGCGGCGCGGGCAGCGAGGATGGCGTGCTGGTGGCGGTGGTGACCCATCCGGGCGCGCTCTCCTGCCTGGATGATCTGCTGCGGCGTCTGCACGCGCTCGACAGCCTGATCGACGAACCGATGCTGATGCACATCCTCGATTGAACGGCGCCCCCCCGGGGGGGGGGCCGCCGCCGGAGCTTCAGAAGCCGCTCTTCACGATCGTCAGCCCCCGGTTGCAGAGCGGCGGATCGCCCGGCACGATCCCGCACCCGCTGCGCCGGACCGGCTCGGCGGACGCGCGCGGCGCCTCGCCGGGCAGCGGCCCCGCGGAATGCTGCGCCTCCCGCAGCGGCAGGCGATAGGGCGACGGCCCCTCATGGCGCCGCGCGCACACGACCACCTCACCGGGCGCGGGCTGCGGGCATGGCTGGTAAACCCGGGTGCGCGCCTCATAGGCGGACATGAGCGCGCCGGTGCCGCGCGCCTGCTCACCTGCCATGCCGCCATCGCCCTGCCCTCGCGCCGCGCCCGCCGCGAACAGCACGATGAACAGACCCAGAGGATAGACAGCCCTTATCGACATCGGGGCGAACCTCGCCTATCGGGAGCGCCGAAGCAATCGGTCGGCATGCGTCGGCAACCAGAAATCGTCGGCAAAGGAATGTGTGGGATGGGGAAGTCGAATAGCATCGAAGCCAGTTCCGTACTCGATCGCGTGCTTGTGCTCGAAATGGTGCGCGTGACCGAGGCCGCGGCCATCGCCGCGTCCAGGCTGGTCGGCCGGGGCGACGAGAAGGCGGCCGACGCCGCCGCCGTGGAAGCGATGCGCAAGGCGTTCGACGAACTCTACATGGACGGCACCGTGGTGATCGGCGAAGGCGAGCGCGACGAGGCGCCGATGCTCTATATAGGCGAGAAGGTCGGCGGCGCGCCCGGCAAGGGCCCGAAGATCGACATCGCGCTCGATCCGCTCGAAGGCACCACCATCACCGCCAAGGCCGGCCCCAATGCGCTGGCCGTTCTGGCGGCGGCCGAGGAAGGCAATCTCCTCAACGCGCCCGACGTCTATATGGAGAAGATCGCGGTCGGCCCGGGCTATCCGGCCGGTGTGATCGACCTCAACAGGACCCCGACGCAGAATGTCGAGGCGGTGGCGAAGGCCAAGGGCGTGAAACCTTCCGACATCATCGTCTGCGTGCTGGATCGCCCGCGCCACGAGAAGCTGATCGCGGAACTGCGCGGGCTGGGCTGCGGCGTGGTGCTGATCGGCGACGGCGATGTGGCGGGCGTGATCGCGACGACCGATCCGGACACGACCATCGACATGTATATGGGCTCGGGCGGCGCGCCCGAGGGCGTGCTGGCCTGCGCCGCGCTGCGCTGCGTGGGCGGCCAGTTCAACGGCAGGCTCATCTTCCGCAACGACGACGAGCGCGCCCGCGCCCGCAAATGGGGCATCGAGGATCTCGATCGCGTCTACAAGCTGGAAGACCTCGCCAAGGGCGACTGCATCTTCGCCGCGACCGGCGTGACCGACGGCTCGCTGCTCGAAGGCGTCAAGGTCCGCGCCAATGGCCGAATGACCACCGACAGCGTGGTGATGCGCGCCTCCTCAGGCACGATCCGCTGGGTGAAAGGCGAGCATCGGGTGAAGTGAGGGGCTGCGCTGTCCGTCCAGATGGATCCAGCTTGAATTCCTTCCTCAGGACCACGGATCCTGTTTCCCTCAATCGAGGCGAACGGCGACTTTTCCTGCCCGGCGTGAAATGTCATTTCCGTTCGGGCTGAGCGAAGTCGAAGCCTCACGCCGAGCGGAGCGAGGTGCTTCGCCTCCGCTCAGTAGAGCCCTTCGACTTCGCTCGGGGCGAACGGAGCCCCCAGCAGATCATCCGCGCGAAATCCTGCACCGCGCCCCGCCGTCTCAGTTCTTCAGCCGGTAACCCGTCCGGAACACCCAGAAGATCAGCCCCAGGCAGATCGCCAGCATGGCGGCCACGAAGGCCATCGAGACCGCGATCGATACGTCGCCCTTGCCGAAGAAGGTCCAGCGGAAGCCGCTGATGAGATAGACGACCGGATTGAAGAAGGTCACCGTGCGCCAGGGTTCGGGCAGCATGTGCACCGAATAGAAAGCGCCGCCGAGGAAGGTCATGGGCATGACGACGAGCAGCGGCACGACCTGGAGTTGCTCCCAGCTCTTCGCCCAGATGCCGAGGATGAAGCCGAACAGGCAGAAGCTGACCGCGATCAGCAGCATGAAGGCGAACATCGCCACCGGATGCGCCAGCGGCACCGCCACGAACAGATGCGCCGTCGCGAAGATCACCAGCCCCACGATCATCGACTTGCTGGCGGCCGCGCCGACATAGGCGATCACCGTCTCCAGCGCCGAGACGGGCGCGGAGAGCAGTTCATAGATGGTGCCGGCATATTTGGGCATGAAGATGCCGAAGCTGGCATTGCCCATGCTCTCGGTGAACATGGAGAGCATGATGAGCCCCGGCACGATGAAGGCGCCGTAGGGGATGCCGTCTATCTCCTGCATGCGCGATCCGATCGCGCTGCCGAACACGATGAAGTAGAGCACCGTCGTCAGCGCCGGCACCAGCAGGCCGGTGAGCAATGTGCGCCGGAAGCGATGCATCTCGAAGAGATAGATCGCCCGGATGGCGTAGAGATTGATGCCTTTCATGCCGCCTGCCCTTCCCCCGGCCGGCCATGGACGAGCCCCACGAAAATATCCTCCAGCGAGCTTTGCCGGGTGCTGAGATCCTTGTAGCCGATGCCGAGATCGGACAGGCGGCGCAGCAGCGCGGAAACGCCGGTGCGCTCGGCATGCTGGTCGAACTCATAGTCCAGCGCATGGCCATCGGCCACCAGCGCCAGCGGCCAGTCGCCCAGTCCGGCGGGGAGCGCCGCCAGCGGCTCGGCCAGCACCACGCGCAGCGTCTTGCGGCCCATCTTCTTCATGAGCGTGTCCTTCTCCTCCACGAGGATCAGGTCGCCATGATTGATGACGCCCACCCGGTCGGCCATCTCCTCGGCCTCCTCGATATAATGGGTGGTGAGGATGATCGTCGCCCCGCTCTCGCGCAATTGCCGCACGAGCCCCCACATGTCGCGCCGCAGCTCGACATCGACGCCGGCGGTGGGCTCGTCGAGGAACAGCAGGCGCGGCTCGTGGCTGAGCGCCTTGGCGATCATCACGCGGCGCTTCATCCCGCCGGACAGCTCGCCGATCTTGGCGAACCGCTTGTCCCAGAGCGAGAGGTCGCGCAGCAGCCGTTCGATCAGCGCCTCGTCGCGCGGCTTACCGAACAGGCCCCGGCTGAACCGCACCGTATCGATCACGCGCTCGAACTGGTCGGTGGTGAGTTCCTGCGGCACGAGACCGATGGTGGACCGCGTCTGCCGGTAATCGCGCACGATGTCGTGTCCCGCGACGGTGACGCTGCCGCCGCTCGCGTTCACGACGCCGCAGATGATCGAGATCAGCGTCGTCTTGCCCGCGCCATTGGGCCCGAGCAGCGCGAAAATCTCGCCCTCGCGCACATCGAGGTCGATGCCCTTCAGCGCCTTGTGGCCGCTCGCATAGGCTTTGGTGAGTCCACGGATGGACAGGATGGCGTTCATGGTCCCGAGCTAGCGCATTGCGGTGCGATTACAAGGCGGAGAGGTTCGTCGGCGCCCGCACCGACACGTGCGCCTGCGATGGCAGGAGCCCCGGGCCCGGCCGCAATGCCCCGTGCGCGCGCGCCTCCCGCCCCGCGCGGGCGCACCTGTCGCTCAGGCCTGGCCGCGATGGCGCCGCTGCGTCGACGCCGGATTGGCCGCGAGCGCCTTGCCCACGCGGGCGGGCCGGTCGAGCAGTTCTCCGCCGCAATTGGGGCAGCGATCGTCGAGCGCTTCGGCGCATTCGGCGCAGAAGGTGCATTCGAAGGAACAGATGAAGGCGCCGCCCGCATCGGCCGGCAGGTCGACGCCGCAGCGCTCGCAATCGGGACGCATCTCGAGCATGGCGCCGCGCCCGCTCAGGCCGTCTCGGCCGCCGCGCCGGCCACGGCATCGCAGATTCGCTCCACCACGCGGCGGACCTGTCCGGCATCGTCGCCCTCGGCCATCACCCGGATGACCGGCTCGGTGCCGGAGGGGCGGATGACGAGGCGGCCCGTGCCCTCCAGGGCCTGCTCCGCCTCCGCGATCACCGCCTTGACGCTCTCCGCCTCCAGCGGCCGGCCGCCCGAGAAGCGGACATTCTTCAGGAGCTGGGGCACCGGCTCGAACTGGCGCAGCACCTCGCTCGCCGGCTTGCCGCTCGCCACGATCGCCGCCAGCACCTGCAGCGCGGCGATGGTGCCGTCCCCGGTCGTCGCATAGTCGGAGAGGATCATGTGGCCGGACTGTTCGCCGCCGACATTGCAGCCGCCAGCCCGCATCGCCTCGAGCACATAGCGGTCGCCCACCTTCGTGCGGACGAGATCGATGCCCTGCCCGTTGAGGAAGCGCTCCAGCCCCAGATTGGACATGACCGTCGCGACCACGCCGCCGCCGCGCAGCGTGCCCGCGCGCGCCCAGCTCGATCCGATCAGCGCCATGATCTGGTCGCCGTCGACGATCGCGCCGGTCTCGTCGACCACGATCAGCCGGTCCGCATCGCCATCGAGCGCGATGCCGATGTCCGCGCCCGACGCCACCACCGTCTCCTGCAGGAGCATCGGCGCGGTCGATCCGCAGCCATCGTTGATGTTCGTGCCGTTGGGCTCGACGCCCACGGTCACCAGCTCCGCGCCCAGTTCCCACAGGGTGGAAGGCGCGGTGTTGTAGGCCGCGCCATTGGCGCAATCGAGCGCGACCTTGAGGCCGTCCAGCCGCAGGTGATGCGGGAAGGTCGACTTGACGAAGTGGATATAGCGCCCGCGCCCGTCCTCCACGCGGCGGGCGCGGCCGATCTTCGGCGCGTCCGCGAGCGGGATGTCGCCCCTCTCGATCAGCGCCTCGATCTTCATCTCGTCGGCATCGGAGAGCTTGTAGCCATCCGGCCCGAACAGCTTGATGCCATTGTCGAAATAGGGATTGTGGCTGGCCGAGATCATGACGCCGAGGTCGGCGCGCATGGAAGCGGCCAGCATCGCCACGGCCGGCGTCGGGATCGGCCCGAACTGCACGACGTCCATGCCCACGCTGGTGAAGCCGGCGACCAGCGCATTCTCGATCATATAGCCCGAGAGGCGCGTATCCTTGCCGATCACCACGCGATGACGATGATCGCCACGCAGGAAATGCCGCCCGGCCGCCATGCCGACGCGCATGGCCATCTCGGCCGTCATCGGGGCCTTGTTGGTGCGGCCGCGGATGCCGTCCGTGCCGAAGAAACGTCTGCTCATGTCACGCCTTCTAGCGGGAGCGGACCGGGTGCCGCCAGCGTTTTTCATCGCCTGCGCACCCTGCGATGCCATGTCGGGGACCGCCCGTGCCGCCTCCGCACGGGCGGCTGGGAAGGCGCGGCGCGGCGCGCATCCGGCGCGCCGCCCGCGCCGCGCCTCACCCCTCAGGTCACGCCATGCATCCAGCGCTTGATGAGCGGCGAGAGGACAAGCAGGATCACGCCGATCACCATGGCGACGATGCCAATCGTCCAGAACACGCCGACATAGGTCTCCAGGCTCACCTTGAGATTGGTGACCTGCCCGCCAACCGTCTCCACGCTCGCGAACTGGGCGACGACGCCCGCCACATATTGCGCGACGGAGATGGAAAGGAACCACACGCCCATCATCATGCCGACGATGCGCGCGATGGAGAGCTTGGTGATCATGCTGAGCCCCACCGGCGAGATGCACAGCTCCGCCGCCGAATGGATGAGGTAGAGCCCCGCCAGCCACCAGAGCGCGACCCTGAAGTCCGCGCCCGCGAAGCTGGAGCCCCAGACCAGCAGCAGGAAGCCCGCGCCCACGCCCATCAGGGCGATCGCGAACTTGACCGGGATGCCCGGCTCCAGGCCCTTCGCGGCGAGCTTGCTCCACATGATCGAGAAGAGCGGCGCCAGCACGACGATGAAGAAGGCGTTGAAGAACTGGGTTTGCCCCGCCGTGATCGAGAAGAGGCCGAACACCGAGAGATCGGTATTGCGGTCCGCGAACAGGGTGAGCGAGGAGCCCGCCTGCTCGAACAGCGTCCAGAACACCACGTTGAAGGTGATGAGGATCATCGCCGCGACCATCATCTGGAACTCGACCCGGCTCCCCGCCTTCCAGGACCAGATCAGGATCGCCGGAACACCGATGAGGAAGGTGCCGAAGAGGATCTTGCCCATGATGGGCAGCCCGGCGAGATAGCCGATGAGGCCGGCGTCGCCATGGGGCGGCGGCGTGTTCATGAGATTGGTGAACAGCAGCCATGCGAGCGGCACCGCAAGCAAGGCGCCGACATACACCAGCAGGTTGCGGGAGGCGGGGATGCCCGCGGGCGCCTCGCCATAACCGCCCAGCTTGCCGCCGTCGAACTGGATCAGGCAGAAGCTGACGATCATGCCGATCGCCGCGAGCAGGAAGCCGGCCCACCAGCCGACCGTGACGGCGAGCAGCGGGCACAGGATCTGCGAGAAGAGCGACCCCAGGTTGATGCCCATGTAGAAAATGGTGAAGCCCGCGTCGCGCCGCCGGTCGCCCTTCGCGTAGAGCTCGCCGACGATCGTGGAGATATTGGGCTTGAAGAAGCCGTTGCCGATCGTGACCAGGCTGAGGCCGAGCAGCAGCAGCGCGGTATAGAGCGGATTGCGATCGGCCCCCGCGACGAAGCCGCCCTCGGCGATCCGGCGGGCTTCGCCGCCGTCCGTCGCGAGCAGCGAGACGGTCTTGTCGTCATTGCCCTTGATCCGCAGCTCCTGCCCGTTGTCGATCACGAACTGCGCCTTGTCCGCGCCTTCGTCCCGGACCACGACTTCGTAGCGCTGGCCCTCGATGGTCGCGAAAGGCTGCGCGGTCGGGCCGCCGAAGCAGAGGATCATGTAGCCCGCGCTCATCATCAGCGCGCCGAACTTGACCGAGCCCTTGGCGCCCAGAATGCGGTCGGCGATCAGACCGCCGACGACGGGCGTCAGATAGACGAGGGCCGTGAAGCCGCCATAGAGGCCGTTGGTGGTCTGGTCCGTGAAGAAGAAGTGCTGGACGAGATAAAGCGTCAGCAGCGCGCGCATGCCATAATAGCCGAACCGCTCCCACATCTCCGTGGTGAACAGCCGGGCAAGTTGTCGAGGATGGCCGAACCAGGTCTCGACATGCACGACGTCGGCCGGAGTCGCGCCGGGCTCCAGCGAGGCGTCTTCCATATGATTGGACATTCTTGTTCCGATCCCTTGCGATGCGCCGCCTCTTCCGGGCGCGCGTTCGTGATGAAGGGAACCTAGAGCCAAATGCGCCGCTGTGAAGCGCGTTTTTCGCCGGGCACAGATGCGAACGGTTCGCAAGGCCCTTGGCGCGGGTGCCCGATTTGGCTAGCGCATGCGCCATGCTCAACGACCGCGCCTCCCTCCTCGCCCATCTTTCCACCCGCCGCTCGGGCAAGCCGCGCGATCTGGTCGCGCCGGGCCCGAGCCTCGCGCAGATGACGGAGATGGTGCGGATCGCCGCGCGATCGCCGGATCATGGCAAGCTGGCTCCCTGGCGCTTCGTCATCGTGCCGGACGCACGGCGCGCGGCGCTCGCCGGGCTGCTCGTCGATGCCTATCGCGCGGAAAAGCCGGACGCCGGCCGGCTGGAGCTGGAGTCGATGCAGCAGTTCGCGCGGCAGGCTCCGGCGCTCATCGTCGTGCTTTCCTCGCCCAAGGCCGCCAAAATCCCCGTCTGGGAGCAGGAACTGTCCGTGGGCGCCGCGACCATGAACCTGCTCCACGCCGCCCATGCGATGGGCTTTGCCGCCGGCTGGCTGACCGGCTGGCCCGCCTACAGCGATGCCGTGCGCGATGCCTTCGGCACGGCGGACGAATGCATCGCCGGCTTCGTCTTCATCGGCACGCCGGGCCGCGACCTCGAGGAGCGCCCGCGGCCCGAAATCGACGCGATCCTGAGCGTCTGGGACGGCGCGGGCGATTGAAGCGGAACCGCTCCCGCGCCCCGCATCCGCGCCGCATGCCGCATCGCGCCTCTTGACCGATTGGCTGTATTATGTCACCGATGCAGCATGATTGACGAGAACCGGCCGGTTTATCTGCGCCTGCGCGACATCATTGCCGCGGCGATCCTTGAAGGGCGCTATGGGGATGGCGACATGCTCCCCTCCGTTCGCGCCTTCGCCGCGCAGCAGGGCGCCAATCCGCTGACCGTCGCCAAGGCCTATCAGAGCTTCCAGGACGATGGACTCGTGCAGGTGAAGCGCGGCGTCGGCATGTTCGTCGCGCCCGGCGCCTCGCGCAAGCTGCGCGCCATGGAGCGCGAGCGCTTCTTCTCCGCCGTCTGGCCGCCCGTGGTCGAGCAGATGCACCGCATCGGCATCACCATGGACGAGCTTTCGGAGCGGACCGAAGCCTGAACCGGCGGGCCCTCCATCGGGCCCTGGATAACATCATTGAGCCAGGCATCGATGCCAGGGTGCGCCTGCGGGGGAACCTCGGCTGCTCCTGATCGGTGCGCAAACCCCGGCGCGGCTTTCTCTCAACCCTGCAGATTGTAGCTCTTCATGAGATCATAGAGGGTCGGGCGGCTGATCCCCAGCAAGCGCGCGGCGCCGGAGACATTCCCGTCCGCGCGCGCCATGGCGCGCCGGATGGCCTGCTGGTCCGCCCGCTCGCGCGCCGCGCGCAGGTCGACGGTCTCCTCCGCCGCGCCGGCCTCCTCGCCGATGTCGAGGTCCGCCGCGCCGACCAGCTTGCCGTCGGCCAGGATGACCGCCCGCTTCACCCGGTTCTCCAGTTCGCGGACATTGCCCGGCCAGCTCCAGCCGTCGATTGCCGCCAGCGCATCCGCCGCGAAGCCCTTGACCTGCGGATTGAGATCGCGCGCATGGCGAGCGAGGAAGTGGCGCGCGAGCAGCACGGCATCCCCCGGCCGCTCGGCGAGCCTGGGGATGCGCACGACGATCTCGGCCAGGCGATAATAGAGATCCTCGCGGAAGCGCCCTTCCCCGATCATCGCCTGCAGGTCCTGATGGGTCGCGCAGACGATGCGCGTGTCGACCGGGATGGGCTGCCGCCCGCCGATCCGCTCGACCACCCGCTCCTGCAGGAAGCGCAGCAGCTTGACCTGCAGCGCCAGCGGAATGTCGCCCACCTCGTCGAGGAACAGCGTGCCGCCCTGCGCCAGCTCCATCTTGCCGGGCGTGGTCTTCACCGCGCCGGTGAAGGCGCCGCGCTCATGGCCGAACAGCTCGCTTTCCAGCAGCGTCTCGGGAATGGCCGCGCAGTTGATCGCGACGAACGGCCCGGCGGCGCGGTCGCTGGCGTCGTGCAGCCCGCGCGCGAGCAGTTCCTTGCCGGTGCCGCTCGCGCCCAGCAGCAGCACGGTGACGCCGGTATTGGCCACGCGCTCGATCATGCGCGCCACCTTCAGCATCTCCGGCGCGGCGGTGATGAGGCGGCCCAGCACCTGCCGGTCCGGCGGCGCGGCTTCCGCAAGGCGCCGGTTCTCCTGCTCCAGCGCATGGACATGGAAGGCGCGCGAGACAATGTGGCCGAGCGATTCGATGTCGATGGGCTTCTGGTAGAAGTCCCAGGCGCCATTGGCGATCGCGCGGCGCGCGCTGTCCCGGTCGCCATGGCCGGACGCCACGATCACCTTGGTCGTCGGCCGCATCGACAGGATCCGGTCGAGCACGGCCATGCCCTCGCTGATCCCGTCCGGATCGGGCGGGAGACCGAGGTCGAGCGTCACCACCGGCGGCTCCTCGTCCGCCAGGATGGCAAGCGCTTCCTCCCGGTCGCCGGCGATAAAGAGCTGATAATCATCATAGGACCAGCGCAACTGCCGCTGCAGCCCGGCATCGTCCTCGACGATCAGCAATTTGGGACGGCTGTCGGCCATCAACCGGTTCTCCGCAAGGCGGGCCCGTGCGCATCCGGACCCGGCACGGCCGCCTTATCCGCAAAAGGCAACCGGATGGTAAAGCGCGTGCCCTGTCCCGGCTGGCTCTCCACGTCCAGCCGGCCGCCCATCGTCTCGATCAGCAGCCGCGCCTCGTGCGCGCCGAGGCCGAAGCCGGTGCGCTTGGTGGAGCTGAACGGGCGGAACAGTTCGTTGCGGACGAATGCCGCGCTCATGCCCGGCCCCGCGTCGACGACATGGACGAGCGCCTCCGCCTCCCCCTGTTCGAGATGCAGGCGCACCGGCTCGCCGCGCGGCGAGACCTCCAGCGCATTGCGCACGAGATGGGCGAGCGCGCGGACGAACGCCTCGGCATTGGCGCGGACCGGACGGGCGACCGCGCCGTCCAGCGCGATGGTGCCCAGCCCCGCGCTCCAGCGCGGGAGCTGCGGCCGGATCGCCGCATCCAGCATCACCTCCCCGGTCCGCGCGGGCGCCGCCGCGTCCGGCCGCCCGAGGCGCTGGAGCAGATCGTTCATGCGCGCGGCGGTCTCCTTGAGCGTCAGCACCATATCCTCGCGGAAAGCGGGGTTGGCGGCGTGGCGCTCCGCATTGCCGGCCAGCAGCATCATCTGGCTCACCAGATTCTTGAGGTCGTGCAGGATGAAGGCGAAACGGCGGTTGAACTCGTCGAAGCGCTGCGCCTCGGCCAGCGCGGCGCGGCTGCGCGCCTCGGCCAGCCGGGCGGCGGCCTCGCTGCAGATGACGCGCAGCAGGTCGAGATCCTCCCAGTCCAGCTTGCGATTGCCGGGCGGCGCGGCGAGCAGGATCGCGCCCACCAGCTCGTCGCGATGGACCAGCGGCGCGATCGCCCAGGCGCGCATGCTGTGCTGCATCCAGGGCGGAAGCAGCGCGCCGAACTTGTTCCAGTCGGCCTTGATGTCGATCACCCAGCCATGGTCGCGCAGCTTCCCCGCCAGCGCGGCGCCCAGCATGGCGGGCGGCGCCATGTCCGAAGGCCAGCGCCAGGCGAGCGCGTTGACGAGCTGATGGTCCTCGTCGCTGAGAAACAGGATGGCGGAGGGCGCCTCCATCGTCTGGGCGAGCGCGCGGGTGACGCGGGTCTCGATCGACGCCTGATCGTCGTCGTGCGTCTCCGCCACCGCGGCGGAAAAGCGCAGCCACAGGGCGCGGTAGTCGTAGCGATGCGCGAAGAGATGCTTGTTGATCTCGACCTTGAACCAGGCGCGCAGCTGCGCGGAGGGAAGCAGCGCGAGCACGGCGACGGAGAGGCCGAACAGCAGCGCGAATTGCGCCACCCGGCCGAGCGGCGCGAAGATGGCGCTCGACAGGGTCGCCAGCAGCAGCAGCATGAGCCCGTAGAGCGCGACGAGGCCCGCCGAGACCAGCCGCGTGGTCGCCGCGCGCGAGAGCGCCACGGGTCGCGATCCGTCGTCCCGCAGGCCGATCGTCATCATGATGGCGAGCAGCGCCATGACGAAGCCGCGCATCGGCCCCACCGCCGCGACCTGCCCCTCGCTGAACCAGGTGAGGACATAATGGGTGAAGTCGAACGCCCACATGAAGGCCAGCGCCGCGCCGATCCAGGCCTCGCGCCGTGTCGCCTCGGGATGCTCGCGCCGGGTCGGCAGGCTGTGCAGCAGCACCAGCGCGCCGAGCGCGAACATGCAGTGGAGCAGCCAGCTCAGCCGGAAGACCGGCAGCACTCCCTCGTTGATCGGCGCCCCCTCGCCCACCAGCAGGTCGCAGCCCAGTTGCGCGACGAGCAGGCCGCCCAGCGCCGCCGCGACGAACAGGCGGCCGCCATGGGGCCGGCCGGCGGCCATGGAGCGGCGCAACTGATCGCTGACGACGGCAAGCCAGGCGCCGTTGCGCACCGTCTCCGAAACGCCATCCTCGAGCGGCCCCAGATTGAGCACGCCGGCAACCGCATGGCGCAGCGACCAGAGCGCGGTGATCGCCAGCGCCACCACGAGCAACTGCCCCTCGCGCGTCGCGCCGGCCCGGCGCGAGGCGAAGATCGCCAGGCTGGCGAGCAGGACGGCCGCGATGGCATGTCCGGCGAAACCGGCGATCGTCCAGACGCTGTCCATGCCGCCGCCTAGCGCGCCCCTTCCGGCCAGAGGATGACGCGGATGGTCTGGAGGATGATCAGCAGGTCGAGGAAGGGCGAGTAGTTCTTGGCGTAGTAGAGATCATATTCGAGCTTGTGGCGCGCGTCCTCGATCGAGGCGCCATAGGGATAGTTGATCTGCGCCCAGCCGGTAATGCCCGGCTTCACCATGTGCCGCTCGCCATAATAACGGAGCTGCTGTTCCAGATCCTCGACGAACTGGCGCCGTTCCGGCCGGGGGCCGACGAAGCTCATGTCGCCCTTGAGCACGTTCCAGGCCTGCGGCAGCTCGTCGATGCGCAGCTTGCGCAGGATGCGGCCGGTGCGGGTGATGCGCGGATCGTCCTTCTCCGCCCAGACCGCCTTGCCCGCGACTTCCGCGTCCTGCCGCATGGTGCGCAGCTTCACGATGTAGAATTCCTGCCCGAACAGGCCGACGCGCAACTGGCGGTAGAAGGCCGGCCCCCTGCTGTCGAGCAGCACGACGATGACCCCCAGCAGGATGAGCGGCGCGGTGAGCAGGAGCAGCGCGGCGCTCGCCACCACGTCGAACATCCGCTTCGCGATGGCCGACAGCCGCTGCCCGGAGGAGAAGCCGTCCGAGAAGATCAGCCAGCTCGGATTGACCGTATCGAGATCGACCCGTCCCGTCTCGCGTTCGAGGAAGGTCGAGAGGTCGTTCACATGGACGCCGGTGGTCTTGATGCGCAGGAGGTCGCTCATGGGAACGGAATTGCGCCGCTCCTCCAGCGCCAGGATCACTTCGCTCGCCGCGAGCCGCACGACGAAATCGGCGAGATTGTAGATGGCGTTGCGGTTGATCGATTCCTCGATCACCTGCGGGCCGTCGTTCATGGCGATATAACCCACCACGATATAGCCAGCGCCCGGCCGCTTCTCGAGCTGGCGGATGCGATCGGCGCGCTTGCCCGCGCCCAGCACGACCAGTCGGCGCTTGAACGCCTCGCCGCCGAGCAGCGAGCCCAGCATGACCCGCAGCGTCAGCAGGAAGGCGAAGGCCAGCAGCATCGCATAGAGGGAGTTGGAGCGCCACAGCGTCAGATCCGGGGTCGCGAAGTGCATCACCGAGAGGAAGATGACGCCCAGCGATATGGCGACCAGCAGCCGCGCCGTCGCGAAGCGCAGCGAGGTGAGCGCCTCCGCGCCATAGACGCCCACGGCGATCATGGCGGTCTGCAGCGAGACGGCGAAGCTCAGCAGCGGCCAGATCCGCGTGGAGACCTGCTCGATGTCCATCTCGATCTGATGCGCGCGCAGCACCCAGCCCGCCTCGCCGGCCGCGAGCAGCAGCAGGAAATCGAGGAAGCCCAGCATCAGGACGGCATGCGGGATATAATGTTTGAACAGCCGGATCATGCCCGATCGAACCCCCTGCGGCCGCGCCGTCTCGCCGCACGCCTTACACCAGCCTGTCAGTTTTTCCGACAGGGGGAATGCCATAAGGGACGAATGGCAAAGATATGCTGAACGGCGCCGTCCCGATCCTCCGTCCGTAAGGGGCCGGCCTTTTGGGCGCGCATTAACCGGTTGCAAAGACTGCCGCGCATAGGATGGGCGCTTGCGAACCAGCCTTCGGGGGCACATGTCAGGACTGAGGCTCTATGTCACCATGGCCGTCGCGATCCTGATCGGGGCGCCGATGGTCGTGCATTTCGCCGATGTGGTCGTGGTCCGCCATGAGCGGATGGACGGTCCGTCCGCGGTCGCGCCCGTGCCGCCTCCGCAGGCCGCCGCCGCGCTTGTCGCTCCGCCCGCGCAGCAGCAGCCGACGACACAGCCGCCCGCATCCCCGTCCATGGCCCTGAGCGATACCCGGCCCTCGCTCGATCCGCAGGGCATCGCGCCCGAGGCCATCACAGCGGACGACGGGTCCGCGCCGCCGCCCGTTCCGGCGCCGCCGCCGCGATCATCCGAGCCGGGCGCACCGCCGCCTTCCGATTCGCCCTCCGCTCCGGATCGCTACTGAGGCCGCTCAGCGCGGCTTCAGCAGGTCGAGCGCCGACACCACCAGCGCCTGCGTCGCGGTGCCGATCACCGCCTCGGGATCGGGCGCCCAGAGCGGGCTGTGCAGCGAGGGCAGCGTCGCCTTCCCCGCCTCCGCCTGCGCGACCCGGGCAGGATCGACGCCGCCCACCCAGAAGATGAAGCTCTGGATCGACTTGTCCGCGCGATAATATTGGCTGAAATCCTCGCCCGCCATGACCGGCGGCACGGTGCGCACCCGCTCCGCCCCGAAATGGCCGCTGAACAGCGCGCCGAGCCGGGCCGTGAGATCGGGCGTGTTGAAGGTCGCGGGCGTATAGTCGGGCTCGACATGGATGAGCGGCATCCGGTCCTCGGGAATGCCCGCCGCGATCGCCTCGCCCCGCGCGATGCGGGCGATGCCGTCCAGCAGCGCCTGGCGCGACTCGTCCGAATAGCTGCGCACCGTGATGAGCAGCTTCGCCTCGTCCGGGATGATGTTGTGCTTGGCGCCCGCGACGAAGCTGCCGACCGTCACAACCGCCGGATCCTGCGGATCGCGCTCGCGGCTGATGAGCGTCTGCAGCGTCGTGACGATGCGGCTCGCCAGCACGATCGGATCCCTGGTCATATGCGGATAGGCGCCATGGCCGCCCGCGCCGCGCACGGTGAGGTCCACGCTGTCCACATTGGCCAGCGCCCATGCGGTCGGATAGCCGATGGTCCCGGCCGGCAATTCGGCGGAATCGTGGAAGGCGATCACATAATCCGGCCTGGGGAAGCGGGTGAACAGCCCGTCGTTCAGCATCGCCCTGGCGCCAAGGCCCAGTTCCTCGGCCGGCTGCAGGATCATGACCAGCGTGCCGGACCAGCGCTCCTTCATCGCGGCCAGCGCCTGCGCCGTGCCGATCCAGGCGGACATATGCGTATCGTGCCCGCAGGCATGCATGACCGGACTCTCGATGCCGTCGCGCGTGGTAGCGGTGACGGTCGAGGCGAAAGGCAGGCCGGTCTGCTCGCGGACGGGCAGCGCATCCATGTCCGCGCGGATCATCAGCACGGGGCCGGGGCCGTTCTCCAGCACCGCGACGACGCCGGTGCGCCCGACATGCTCGGTGACCGTGAAGCCGAGCGCCCGCGCCCGCGCGGCCAGCAGGCCCGATGTCCGCACTTCCTGAAAGGACAGTTCGGGATGCGCATGGAGATCGCGATAAAGCGTCAACAGCGCCGGCATGTCCGCCCGTACGCGGGCCTCGACACCCGCTGCGGCGCCGTCATCGGCATGGCTGCTCGCGGGCGTCATCATGGTCACCATCGCTCCTCCGGCCAGGCATGAGAACGCCCGCGTCCATCTTGCTCGCATCGCTGCGTCTCCCCGTTCCGAAGGGAAGCATAGCCGCTTTTCCCGGCGGGGAAAGAGATGTCGGCCCGATCGGCGTCACGACATGGCGCGCGGGGCGCTCTGGGCGGAAATCCGGGAATATCGCCATTCTCCCCGGCCCAGACAGGACGACGGGCGGCGCGCGCGGAAGACCGGCATGGTTGGGCGATCATGGGAGCGGGAGACGCGAAACCGGAGAATATGAGGCTTGAAAAGGCGAAGCCGTCCGCGCGTGAACACGCGAACGCGGCCATTTACCTGCGCCGATCGCGGCCTCATAATCGCCCATGGGAAGCAAACGGCAACGCGCCCTCATCCCGCCGACGGGATGGGGACGCCGTTCGCAACACGGCCGGAGAGGTCTGCATGAGCACGCGCGACACCTATCTCGCGGTTTTCACGAGCAACAAGGCCGGCCCGCGCTGGCAGGCCTGGTATGCGATGTCCGACGCGGAGCGGCGCGCGCGCGACGAGGAAGGGCTGGCCGCGCTGCGGGCATGGGACGAGGCGCACCGGGACGTCATCGTCTATGAAGGCGGGCCCCTCGGACCGACCAAGCGCACCTCGCCGGAGGGCATCGCGGACGTGGTCAATGAACTGACCGTCTTCCTCGTCGTGCGCGCGTCCTCGCACGAGGCGGCCGCCGCGCTGTTCGAAGGCCATCCGCACTTCACCATCTTCCCGTGCGACAGCGTCGACATCATGCCGTTGCTCGGCCCCGATCCCGAGCCGCAGGCCGCGCCATGACCCGGCACCGCATCTATGCGCTGCCCTTCGCCAGCGTCTATCCGCACTATGTCGCCAAGGCGGAGAAGAAAGGGCGCACGAAGGCGCAGGTCGACGACATCATCCGCTGGCTGACGGGCTATGCGCAGGACGCGCTCGACGCGCATCTGGCGAACGGGACGAGCATCGAGGATTTCTTCTGCGCGGCGCCCCTGCCAAATCCCGCCCGCGGCGCGATCACGGGCGTGATCTGCGGCATCCGCGTGGAAGAGATAGACGATCCGCTGATGAAGGAGATCCGCTATCTCGACAAGCTCATCGACGAGCTGGCGAAGGGCAAGGCGATGGACAGGATCCTGCGCCGATAATGCCGGGGCGAGCGACCGGCACCCCGCTTGTTTCCGGACGGACGCACACCGCGGCGCTTTTCGAGAGGATGGGGACGCGGAGAGCTTCCTGTCCGCCATGTCGACGCACCCGGTCGCGGTCATCCGACAGATTCCGCATGCGCTGCTCATACGGGGCTGCGTCATGCCGGTTGGTGACGGTCGATCCGTCCCGCGAGGCACCGAGGCGCCTCCTCCGGCCCGCGAAGCCCCGGGGGGGCCTCCGTAAAATCCCGCGCGCCGCCCTTGCCTCCATCCGTGCTCCTGCGAAGGCAGGAGCCCAGGGACCAGCCGCCGTGCCCTTGCGCCCTGGGCTCCTGCCTGCGCAGGAGCACGGGTGGTCGATTCGAAGAGTGAAGAGGCCCGGCGGACGTGACCCCCTCTCCCCTTGTCCGCCAGCAAGCGATACGCCCGCCCCAGTCCGGAGGGCAGGCCTATTCCGCCGCCTGCGCGCTTTCGGCCGGATCGTCCGTTTGCGCGTCCGCTCCCGCGGGCATCGGCTCGGGCAGTCGCGCGAGCGCTTCCACCGGCTCGATCGCCTCGATGTCGCGCGAGCCGGTCTCGACGCTCAGATCGCGGAACTTGCGGCCAGTGACCAGCACCCGGTTCTCGAAGCTGGCGACGAACCTGTTATAGTGACCGACCGAGCCGTTGAGGCTCTTGCCGAGCGATGCGAGATGGCCGGCCGCCACGGACAGCCGCTCGAACATCTCCTTGCCGAGCAGGCCGATCTGCTGGGCCTGCTCGGCCAGCTTCTCCTGCCGCCAGACGCTGGCGACCGTGCGGGTGATGGCGATGAGATTGGTCGGCGTGGCCAGCAGCACGCGCCGTTCGAAGGCCCATTCCCACAGGCCCGCATCCTGCTCCAGCGCGGCGGAGAGGAAATGCTCGCCGGGGATGAACATCACCACATAATCCGCCGCCTTGCCGAAGCGGGTCCAGTAATCCTTGGCGCCGAGCTGCTGGGCATGGGTGCGCAGCGCGCCGGCATGATTGCGCAGATAGGCCGCGCGGGACTGTTCGTCCGGCGCCTCGCTGGCGTCCTGATAGGCATTGAGCGAGCATTTGGCATCGATGATGAGTTCGCGTCCGCCCGGCAGGCGCACGATCACGTCCGGGCGCAGCCGGCCATCCTCGGTATCGACGGAGACCTCGCGCTGATAGTCGATATGCTCGGAGAGGCCCGCCTGCTCCAGCAGATTGTAGAGCGACTGCTCGCCCCAGCGCCCGCGCGCCTTGGGGCTGGAGCGCAGCGCATTGACCAGCCGCGCGGTCTCGTCGCGCACCTGCCCCTGCCCCGCGCGCACCAACTCGACCGCCTCGCGCAGCGCGGCATAGCTGTCCACCCGTTCCTTCTCGACCCGGCCAAGCCCTTCCTCATAGCGTTTGAGCGTCGTGTCGATCGGCTGGAGCAGCGCCCGCAGGCTCGCCTCGCTCTTCTCATGCGCCTGATGGAAGCGCTGGTCGGCCCGCTCTATGAGCGCGCGCTGCGCCTCGTTGAGCAGCTTGCCGGCGGTCTCGCTGAACTGGGCGGAAAGCTGTTCGCGCGCCGTGTTGAGCGCCCGGATCTGCGCCTCGAACCCTTCCGTGCGCGCGGCATGATCGGCGCGCAGGGCGGCAAGCGCCTGCTCGGCCCGATCCCGCGCGGCGTCGGTCTCCTCCAGCCTTGCGCGCAGGGACTCGGCCTGCCCGGCCCGCTCCTGCGCCGCGGAAAGCTCCTGCAGCGCCGCGGTCCGCATCGCCTCCACCGTGCGCAGCCGCTCGGCCAGCTCGCGCCGCTCCGCCTCGGCGGGCGCGGCGATGCGCCCGCGCATGATCCAGCCGAGCGCGAGGCCGATCAGCAAGGCGGCAAGACTGGCGACGATCGGAAGGAGGGACACCGGCGACCTCGTGGCATGGGAACGAAATGAGAACCTACCGCCTGCGGGGCGCCCGTGCAAGCATCCTCGTCACCCCGCCATCCCGGCTGGCAGGCGGACCGGGAACGCCGCGCCGGGGCTGTCCCGACCCGCGCCCGCACATCGGCAGGCAGCGGCCTTGCGCATTTGTTCACTTTATGTTCTTATCGTTCCATGTCCGCCGTCAAGGGCCGTGGCGCCCCGACCAACAGCGAGTCGTCGCGCTTCGCGCTGCCCCGGCGCGAAGTCGATGGCGACTGGCTGGATGCCCGGCAGGCTGCGGAGGACGAAACCCTCCCGCCGCTGCGCACCACCGTGACGCCGGAACATGCCCGCCGGATCATCACGCGCAACACATCGCCCGACATCGGCTTCGAGCAGTCCATCAATGCCTATCGCGGCTGCGAGCATGGCTGCATCTACTGCTTCGCGCGGCCGACCCATGCCTGGCTCGATCTCTCGCCGGGGCTCGACTTCGAGAGCCGGCTGTTCGTGAAGCCGGACGCGGCGGCGCTGCTGCGCAAGGAGCTGGCGCACCCGCGCTATCGGGTGAAGACGATCGCGATGGGGACCAATACCGATCCCTATCAGCCGATCGAGGCGCGCTACCGGATCACGCGCGCGATCATAGAGGTGCTGGCACAATGCCGGCATCCGCTGATGATCACCACCAAGTCCGACCGGGTGACGCGCGACATCGACCTGCTGGCGCCCATGGCGGCGGACGGGCTGGTGGCGATCGGCCTGTCCGTGACGAGCCTCGACGCCGCCCTGTCCCGCAAGCTCGAGCCGCGCGCGCCGCATCCCCAAAAGCGCCTTGCCGCGATCCGCGCGCTCAGCGCGGCCGGCATCCCCGTGAACGCCTGCATCTCGCCCATCATCCCGGCGATCAACGAGCATGAGATCGAGGCGCTGGTGGCGGCGGCGGTGGAGGCCGGCGCGCGCTCCGTCTCCAGCATTCCGGTGCGCCTGCCCCATGAAGTGGCGCCGCTGTTCCGCGCCTGGCTGGACACGCATTTTCCCGATCGCGCGGGCAAGGTGATGAACATCCTGCGGTCCATCCGCGGGGGGCGCGACAATGATCCCGATTTCGGCAGCCGGATGCGTGGGGAGGGCCCGCACGCCCTGCTTATCCGCACCCGTTTCGAGAAGGCGCGGCGACGCCATAGTCTAGCCAACGGGCGGATCAGCCTGCGCACGGACCTGTTCGTGCCGCCGGGCGATCAGGGGCGGTTGTTCTGACGCGCCGCCGGACCGGCATGAACAGCCATGGCGGCCCCGCATCGCGCGAAGCCGCCACGACCATCCTGACGGGTTCGCTCAGACGAAGCTGACGGCGGCCTGCTGCGCGCGGCGGCGCATCACGAAGCCCACGCAGCCGAAACCGGCGAGCATCAGCGCCCAGGTCGCCGGCTCGGGAACCGCGCCCTCGCCCGTGAGCGTGCCGGTCCCCCCATCGAGGAATGCGATCGACCCGAGACCGGGCGCGATCGTATTCTGCAGCACATAGGAAATGGTGTAGTCGCCCGACGCGGAAATCGGCGCGAAGCTGAAACTCAGCGATTCATCGTCCGCCACGTCGCAATTGCTGCACGGGTTCAGGGTGAAGCTGCCCACCTGCGTCCCGTTGACGAGCACGGCCACGGTCAGATCGGCATCGAGGTTCGTCCAGTAGGAGAAAGCGTTCGAGAAGCCGCTCACGGCGCTGAGCCCCGTGCCGGTGATGGTCTGCGTGATATAGTCGCCCGCGGTCCACATATAGGCGGACTGGCCGCTCGCGGGGATGGTGCCCGTGCCGTTCGTCGCGGACGAGAAGCTCGTCATGTCGGACGGAAAGTCGAACGTCGCGGCATGACCCGGCGCGGCAATCATGGCGGCGGCGATCAGCATGGCGGAAAGGGACATCTTGGTCATGAGGGTCTCCCACAAGGCTTGACAGGATCGCGGCGTCTCCCGTCCCACGATCAGGGCCATCCCCCTGAAGCATCATGAAATTCCCGACCAGTCCGTTAACCGTGCGGCCTGTCCCGCCATGGGACCGGCCGCCGCGCGACCGCCCGGGGCCGGCATGCGTTTCCCTGCGCCAGAGCCGATCGCCAGAGTCGATCCGCGCAAAACGGAAGCGATGCTCCTGCCTGCGCGGGAGCACAGGCTGGTTCGATCCGAAACGGACAGACCCAGACCGATCGGCCTATCCACCGCCTGCCGAAAGCGCCCGAACGCCGCGGCCAGGCCCTCAGGCCACCACGCGCAACTGGGCGCCGATGGGGTTCATGCCGACCCGCTCCACGCCGGCGATCCCTTCGATCCGCTCGGCCAGTTCGCCATCGAGCAGGAAGTCCGCGCCCAGATGGACCAGCGCGGGGCCATGATCGGTCTGCGTCTCGACGATCACTTCCGAGCGCCCGCCCCGGCATTGCGCCAGCATCGCGGCGAGCGGGCCGATCGTCTCGGTGCTCCCGCACCCCACGCCGACCATCATGCGCAGGCGCGCGAGGCTCTTGACGCGCGAAAAGGCCGTGACGCCGCGCACCGTGACGCGCGGGGTTTCCTCTCCCGGCTGGCGATCCAGCTCCACCGAGAGCAGCGCGCATTCGCCCTCCTCGCGCAACTGGGCGAGCAGCTTGCAGCCCTCCTCGTCGAAGCAGCTTGCCTGGAACTGGCCGCTGCTGTCCGAGAAGGTCGCGGCGACATAACGCCCGCCCCGCCGCGTGTCGCGCCAGCGAATGTCCTCGACGAGCGCGGCCATGGCCGCGCCGGTGCGGTCGCCCGCGCCGAACCCGTCCGCGCTGCCGCAGAGTTCCGCATAGGTGCGCACGCCGCGCTCGCGGCAGATCTGGCGATAGCGGTCGACCGGATGGGCGGAGAAATAGAAGCCGAACGCTTCCTTCTCCTGCGCCATGCGCTCGGTCTGCGCCCAGGCCGCGTCCTTCGGCAGCGGCACGGCGGCATGGACGATGTCCCCGCCGCCGAACAGGCCGCCCTGCCCGCTCTCGCGCTGCTGCGCGGCGCTGGCGGCGACGGCGAGCAGCGCCTCGGCGGCGGCATGGACCACGGCGCGGTCCAGCCCCAGCGAATCGAAGGCGCCGGCCGCCGCGAGGCTCTCGAGCTGGCGGCGGTTCAGCAGGCGCGGCTCGATCCGGTCGGCGAGATCGTCCAGATCCCGGAACGGCCCGCCGCGCTGCCGCTCCTCGACCAGCGTCTCCATCGCCTTCTCGCCCACGCCCTTGAGGCCGCCCAGCGCATAGCGCACCGCCTGCCGGGCGGGATCGGCCGGGTCCGGCTCCACCGTGAAATCGGCCTCGCTCACATTGATGTCCGGCGGCAGGCAGGTGAGGCCCATGCGGCGCATATCGTCCACGAAGACGGTCAGCTTGTCGGTCTGGTGGATGTCATAGGCCATGGAGGCGGCATAGAATTCCGCCGGATGATGCGCCTTGAGCCACGCCGTCTGATAGGCGAGCAGCGCATAGGCGGCGGCGTGGCTCTTGTTGAAGCCATAGCCGGCGAACTTGTCGATCAGGTCGAACAGCTCATTGGCCTTGCGCTTGTCGATATCATTGCCCTTGCACCCTTCCACGAAGGTGGCGCGCTGGGCGTCCATCTCCGCCTTGATCTTCTTGCCCATGGCGCGGCGCAGCAAGTCCGCGCCGCCGAGCGAATAGCCCGCGAGGATCTGCGCGGCCTGCATCACCTGCTCCTGATAGACGAAGATGCCGTAGGTCTCCTCGAGGATGCCCTCCAGCAGCGGATGCGGATATTCGATCTCCTCCTCGCCATTCTTGCGGCGGCCGAACAGCGGAATATTGTCCATCGGACCCGGCCGGTAGAGCGAGACGAGCGCGATGATGTCGCCGAAATTGGTGGGCTTCACGGCGGCGAGCGTCTTGCGCATGCCTTCCGATTCCAGCTGGAACACGCCGACCGTGTCGCCGCGCTTCAAAAGGTCATAGACGCCCTTGTCGTCCCATTCGAGCGCGTTGAGATCGACCGTCACACCCCGCTTCGCCAGCAACTGCACGGCCCGCTGGAGCACCGAAAGGGTCTTGAGGCCGAGGAAGTCGAACTTCACCAGCCCCGCGCCCTCGACATATTTCATGTCGAACTGGGTGACGGGCATGTCCGACTTGGGATCGCGGTAGAGCGGCACGAGTTGCGACAGGGGCCGATCGCCGATCACCACGCCGGCCGCGTGGGTGGAGCTGTTGCGCGGCAGGCCCTCCAGCATCATCGCCTGATCGACGAGCCGCCTGATCTGCGAATCCGCCTTGTACTCGGCGACGAAATCGGCCGAGCCGTTCATGGTGCGCTCCAGCGTCCATGGATCGGTCGGGTGATTCGGCACCAGCTTGGCGAGCCGGTCCACCTGATTATAACCCATCTGGAGCACGCGTCCGGTATCCTTGAGCGCCGCGCGCGCCTTCAGCGTGCCGAAGGTGATGATCTGGGCGACATGGTCCGCGCCATATTTCTGCTGCACGTAGCGGATCACCTCGCCGCGCCGCGTTTCGCAGAAGTCGATGTCGAAGTCCGGCATCGAGACGCGCTCGGGATTGAGGAAGCGCTCGAACAGCAGCCCGAGCTGGAGCGGATCGAGATCGGTGATGGTGAGCGCCCAGGCGACCACCGAGCCCGCGCCCGATCCGCGCCCCGGCCCCACCGGAATGTCATGCGCCTTGGCCCATTTGATGAAATCGGCCACGATCAGGAAATAGCCGGGGAAGCCCATCTGGATGATGATGTCCAGCTCGAAGGCGAGGCGCTCGAAATAGGCCGGATAGCGCGCGCGCAGGCTTTCCTCGCTCTCGTCAGGACCATCGCTCTCCCCGCTCGCGGGCGACGCAGGCTGCGGCGCATCCGCCCCGGGGGAAGCCGTCTCCGCCTGTCCGCCGTCGCGGGCATGGCGATGAAGCGTGCGAAGCCGCGCGAGCAGGCCCGCCGTCGCGTCCGCCCGCAACTGGGCTTCCTCGCCCGCACGGTCGCCCGCGAGGCTGGGGAGGATCGGCTTGCGCTTGGGCGCGAGCACCGCGCAGCGCTGCGCCACGACGAGCGTGTTGGCGATCGCCTCCGGCAGATCCCCGAACAGGGCGATCATGTCCTGCGCGGACTTCATCCAGCTTTCCGGGGAGCTTTTCTGCCGTTCGTTGCTCTCCACATAGCTGCCATGGGCGATGCACAGCAGCACGTCATGCGCGCCATGGAAGCCGGCATCGGCATAGCAGGCCGGGTTGGTCGCGACGATGGGCAGCTCGCGCGCATAGGCGAGATCGAGCAGCGCCGCTTCGGCCCGCGCCATCACCGGATCGCCGTCGCGGCTCAGCTCGACATAGAGCCGGTCCCCGAAAATGGCCTGGAGCCGGTCGAGCCAGGCGGCGGCGGCCGCCGGCTGATCCTCCGCGACGAGGCGGGCCAGCGCCCCTTCTCCCCCGCCGGTCAGGCAGAGAAGGCCATCGGCATGCGCCGCCAGCATCGCGATGTCGACATGCGCGTCCAGCTCGATCGGCCGGTCGACATGCGCCGCCGAAACGAGCGCGCAGAGATTGTCATAGCCGGTCTCGTCCTGCGCCAGCAGCACCAGCCAGTCGATCGCGACCGGCGCGCCGTCCGGCCGGTCCGGCCGCATCACCGCCAGCGTGGTGCCGATGACCGGCTGGACGCCGGCCTTCACCGCCGCGTCGGAATAGGACATCGCCGCATAGAGCCCGTTGCGATCGGTCAGCGCCGCGGCGGGAAAACCCAGCTCGCGCGCGCGCGCGGCGAGCTGCTTGGGCGCGATCGCCCCTTCGAGCAGCGTATAGGCCGAAAGATTGCGGAGCGGGACATAGGGCGCATGCGGCATGGCCCCCTTATGGTGCCGCATGGCCGCGCTTCGCAAGGGCGCCGGCCCAACGGCGCGAAGTTGTCCACAGGCTTTTGAAGAGGCAGGCCTTTCCGCCGTCCGAACCGGAGCGTGCTTGCCAGCCGGAACGATGTATGATCCAAATAGCACACCGCCATCATCGGGAGAAGGCCATGGCTGTGGAAACACCGGAAAACCCTGTCGGCGCCATCGCCGAACGCGCCAGGGCGATCATCACGAGGCCGGGAGAGGAATGGCCGGTGATCGCCGGCGAGACGATTCCCAGCGGCGACATCTTCACCCGCTACGCCATGCCGCTCGCCGCCATCGGGCCGGTCGCCGGCCTGATCGGCAGCCAGATCATGGGCCATGGCCTGTTCGGCTTCGTCGGCCGCCCGGGCCTTCTCTCCGCCGCGACCTACGCGGTCAGCAGCTTCGTGCTGTCGCTCGTCATGCTGCTCGTCATGGCCTTCGTCGCCAATCAGCTCGCGCCGCGGTTCGGCGGCGAGGAAAGCACGCGCCGGGCCTTCAAGCTGGTCGCCTATGCGATGACCGCCGCCTGGCTCGCCGGCATCTTCCAGCTTGTGCCGGCGCTCGGCGCGCTCGGCATCGTCGGCCTCTACTCGGTCTATCTCTTCCATGTCGGCGCCGGGCCGATGATGAAGATCCCCGAGGACCAGCGGCTGAACTATACGGCGGTGAACATCATCTGCGGCATCGTGCTGGCGCTGATCGTCGGGTCGATCGCGGGCAATGCCGCCCGACTGTTCGGCGCCACGAGCCATCATGGCATCACCATCTCGGCGGAACGCGACGATGATGACGATGACGACGATGACGATCAGGTGCGGATCAACATCCCCGGCCATGGCAGCGTGAACAGCGCACAGGCGGCCAATGCCGCCGCCGCGCTGGCCGCCGCCGCCGCGAGCGCCGTGGACGGCAATGACAGCGCCGCGGCCGCGCCCGCCGCGCTGCAGGCGCTGCTGCCCGGGACGATCGGCAGCTATCGCCGCACCGAACTTTCCAGCGAGCGCGCCGGCCCCGGCAGCGAGGCGGAGGGGACGTATGAAGCGGGCGACCGGAGCTTCACCCTCAAGGTGAGCGACATCGCCATCGTCGGCGCCCTCAGCGGGTTCGGCGCGGCGCTCGGCCTCGAATCCAACCGCGAGAACGGCACGAGCTACGAGCGGACCAGCACGCAGGATGGCGGCCTCGTCGTCGAGAAATGGAACAAGGCCTCCCATGAGGGCCGCTATCTGGTGGTCGTCGACAAGCGCTTCCTGATCGAGGCGGAAGGCGAGGCCGCAAGCATCGACGAACTCAAGGCCGCCGTGGCGTCGATCGACCGCAGCAAGCTGTCGGGTCTCGCCGGCAACCGGTGACGGCATTGCGCGCCCGAACATCACGGACGCTCGCGACGAAAGGGACCCGCGAAGCAGGGGACATCGGCCGATGCCCCCTGTCCTCATCCGCGCGAGGACGAAATGTTTCGCTCAGCGCATGATCTCCGGCGCGGGATCGACGATCCAGTCGCGCACATCCTCGAAGCCGGCACAGCTACAGCAATAGCAGTAGCACATGATCGCCCCGCGCGCGCCGATCTCCAGACTGTAGCGCGCGCCCTTCGGCACATACATCCAGTCGCCGGCTTCCAGTTCCACGCCCTCATGGCGCACCGAGCCCTCGGCGATGAAGCGAAGCGCATCGCCGCCATGATGGGCATGCTCGGCCACCCGGCTGTTCGGCGCGGCGCGGCTGATGTAGAATTGCGAGCGCGTGAACACGAAGGGGAGCTGCACTTTCGTGAAGCCATCGGGCACATTGCGTATCCCGAGATCCTTCAGCACCGGCTGGATATGCCTGTCCCGCGAGGTGAAGATCTTGTTCAGGTCGACCTTGTGCCTGCGCAGCACGCCTTCGACACGGACCTCGCCCTGCGCGAACGAGACCTGGTTGGGATCGAACTTGGTCATGAAATCCTCCTATTCGCTCAAACATGGTCAAGCGGCCCGAGGAGGTGTGCGCGCGTTCAATGCGCTGCATGTGCCCGCCCTAGCATCGGCGGACGATCGGTTATTGGATGGAATCGCCTTCGCCCGCCGGCGCGCGGCGTCCTGACGCGAAACGTTGCCTGTGTGCGCCGGGTAGCGGGCGCGTGCGGGAGCCGTGCCCCTACCAGGGGATTTCCTGCCCGTCATAGGCGAAGAAGCGCCCGCTCCGCGCCTCGTCCAGACCGGCGATCACCTCGCGGAGGCCCTGCGCGCTCGTCGTGACGTCGATGTCCGCACCGGGCCCGCCCATGTCGGTGCGCACCCAGCCGGGATGAAGCATCACCACGGCGATCTTCTCCGGCGCCACGTCCAGCGCGAGGCAGCGGAACGCCATGTTGACCGCCGCTTTCGATGCCCGATAGGCGACATGGCCGGGCTGCGTGAGGGCGATCGACCCCATGCGGCTCGAAATGACGGCGACCCGCGCTTTCTCCGCCGCGCGCAAATTGGGCAGCAGCGCCTGCGTGACGCGCAGCGGACCCAGCACATTGGCGTCGAGCACCTGCGCGAACCCGTCGAAATCCATGTCGGTCGCGCCCTGCCGCGCGGGACCGGAAATGCCCGCATTGTTGATGAGCAGGTCGATCGGCCTGCCGTCCAGCGCCGCGGCGAACTTCTCCACGGAGGCGGCATCGGTCACGTCGAGCGCCATCGTGGTGCCGAAGGGCGGATCCGCCCGGTCGGGTCCGCGCATGGTGCGGATGACCTCATGGCCATCCGCTGCATATTGCCGGGCAAGCTCGAGACCGATGCCGCGATTGGCGCCGGTGATGACGATGGTGGCCATGATCCTCTCTCCTTCGCTGTCTTCCCGCGTGCCTCATCTGGCGCGCCGGGCGCGGAACTTCAATCCAGCACGCCGTCGTGCAGCCGCACGATGCGGTCCATGCGACGGGCGAGCCGCTCATTGTGCGTGGCGATGACCGCCGCCGAGCCCTGCTCGCGCACGAGGCGGATGAACTCGTCCAGCACGATGTCGGCGGTGCGCTCGTCGAGATTGCCCGTCGGCTCGTCGGCCAGCACAAGCGCGGGCCGGTTGGCGAGCGCGCGGGCGACCGCGACGCGCTGCTGCTCGCCGCCGGAGAGCTGGCTCGGCCGATGATCGAGCCGATGCGCGAGGCCGAGGCTGCCGAGCAGGTCCGCGGCGCGCGCGCGCGCTTCGCCCATGCCGCTGCCCAGGATGAGCTGGGGCAGGACCACATTCTCGATCGCGCTGAAATCCGGCAGCAGGTGATGGAACTGATAGACGAAGCCGAGGCGCTCGCGGCGCAGGCGGGTGCGGCCTTCATTGCCCTCCGCCGCCACCTCGATGCCGCACAGGCGGATCGAGCCGCCATAGCCGCCTTCCAGCAGGCCCACCGCCTGCAGCATGGTCGACTTGCCCGAGCCGGAAGGCCCGAGCAGCGCGACGATCTCGCCGGCATCGACACTGAAGTCCACGCCGCGCAGCACCTCGATCTTCGCCCCGCCCTGCATGAAGCTGCGGGACAGCGCGGTGACGGAGAGGACCTCCCTCATAGCGCAGCACCTGCACCGGATCGGTATTGGCCGCCTTGAAGGCCGGATAGATGGTCGCGAGGAAGCTGAAGCCCACGGACATGAGGCAGATGCCGATGATCTCCACCGGGTCCGGCTTGGAGGGCAGCGTGGTCAGGAAACGGATCGAGGGGTCCCAGATCTGCTGGCCGGTCAGATATTGCACGCTGTCCAGGATGCCCTGGCGGAAATGCAGGATGATGGCGCCGAGCACGAGGCCCGCGAGCGTGCCGAGGCCGCCGATGGCCAGCCCCACCGTCAGGAAGATGCGCAGCAGCCCGCCCCGCGTCGCCCCCATGGTGCGCAGGATGGCGATGTCCCGCGTCTTGGCGCGCGCCAGCATGATGAGCGAGGAGAGGATGTTGAACACCGCCACGAGGATGATGAGCGAGAGGATGACGAAGGAGACCACCCGGTCCACCTGCAGCGCCTCGAACAGGCTGGCGTTCATCTGGCGCCAGTCGATGACGAGCGCCCTGCCCTGCACCTGCCGGGCGAGCGGCGCCATGATCTCGCCCACCCTGTCCGGATCGTCGGTCTGCACCTCGACCATGCCCACCTTGTCGCCGAGCAGCAGCAGCGTCTGCGCGTCCTGCATCGGCATGATGATGAAGGCCTTGTCATAGTCGTAGACGCCGATCTCGAAGATCGCGCCGATCTCGTAGGGGAGCTGGCGCGGCACCGTGCCGAAGGGCGTCGAGCGACCGGCGGGATTGATGATGCTGATCGTCTGGCCGACGCTCACGCCGAGATTCTCGGCGAGGCGCGAGCCGATCGCCACCTTGCCGCTGCCGGCGCGGATCGCATCGAGCGACCCGGCGACGAGCTTGGAGCGCAGCGAGGGATTGGAGCGGATGTCCTGCTCCGTCATGCCGCGAATCAGCGCCGCCTCCACCCGGCCCTGCGACACGGCGAGCAGCGGCTGCTCGATGAGCGGCGTGGCGCTGGTGACGCCCGGCGTCGCCCTGGCCTGTCGCGCGATGTCCTGCCAGTCGTCGAGTCGGCCGCCATAGCCCTGAATGACCGCATGGCCGTTGAGGCCCACGATCTTGTCGAACAGCTCGGCGCGGAAGCCGTTCATGACGCTCATCACGACGATCAGCGCCGCGACGCCGAGCATCACCGCCACCAGGCTGATGGATGCGACCAGGAAGATGAATCCCTCGCCCTTGCCCGGCAGCAGGTAGCGCCGGGCGATCATGCGTTCATAGGTCGAGAGGATCATGAGGCCGGTGCAGTCCTCGTGGGCGAAGGTCGGGCGCACCTCTATGGCGCGGCCCCGCCCGAAGCAAGGGCCTGTGCTCGCGCGCGCCGGGATCGGTCCGATACGGATAGCTGTTGCGGAATTGGCACAGACTCCGACTCAATTGCGTCATCATCACGTTTGACCCGTGACAGCCGTGCGACGCTCGCTTAGCTTGCCCCTCGAAACACAGGCTTTTCATAGCAGGCCGTGGTTCAGGGATGTCGCAGTCCCGCCTTCGAGCTTGAGGGGGCCAAGAAGGTGCGCGGACAGTGACTCCAAAGGGGGAGACGATCATTTCGTCCACGGGCGCCCGGATCGGAAACGGTCTGGGCGCTTAGTGATTCCGGGCCGGTTCGGCTGCTCCATCTTGCAGATATATCTCTCGATCGGATGACGTCGGGATGAACGGCGCGGTAAGCTGGTCGGCGGCCCGACCGGACAAGGCATCGTCCCTCCCTGTCTGTTGTGGTCCCGGTGCGATGCCGGCATGAAACGGTCGGAAGAGCGCCCGTCCCCCTCCCCCGGGGATCCGCAGCCCCATGAGGGGCATGTCACGAACCATCATCGGCCGCGACCTTGCGCATGCCTCGATCGACACCTGCGATCTGTCATCGGGTGAGATCAACCGGAGGCAGGGCTTGATCCCGGGCATGGAGGCCCATGTCCCCGTCCGCGGCACGGGCCGCGACATCGGCGCGCCGATGCGCTGACCCGGCCGGGCGGGCGACGCATCCCCGGCGCCTTGCCGCTCCGGGCGATCCGGCCTAGCATGGCCGAGTCCGCCGCCAGCGCGCCATCCAGAGCGCGCGGCGGCCAATGAGAGGAGTGGCATCGTCATGATGCTTGAGGCGCTCGACACAAGCAGCGTCGCCGCGTGCGACCGCCTGCCCTACTGGCATGAGCTGGCCGGCCGGTTCATCGCGCCGCTCACCATCGAGGTGCCGCAGGACCGGCCCTTCGAGGCGCGCATGTATCGCGCGGCGCTGCGCGACTGCGAGATCATCTCCCCCTGCTCCTCGCCGGCGCGCATCTACAACCAGCCCGGCGTCGAGGTGGGCGCGCTCAATCTCCAGCTCCAGCATGTCGGCAGCAGTCTCAACCAGACGGGCGGGCGCACCAGCCTGCTCAACGAGGGCGATTTCCTGCTGTTCGATCCCGCCCAGCCGCTCGACCTCACCTTCACCGAGCCTACGCAGACGATCGTGCTGCGCCTGCCGCTCGCCTATGTGGAGGCGCGCATGCCGCGGCTGCGCCGCATGGTGGGCGTGCCGGTGCGCGGGGACCGGGGCGCGGGCGCGCTGTTCTCGCGCTTCCTGCGCACGGCCTGGAGGCAGCTCGAGACGGACGAGAACGACTGGGGCGATGGCCTGGGCGATGTCATCTGGCCGCTGCTCGACCTCGCCTACAGCGCCGCCGGGCCCGAGGCGCCCGCCCTCAACCGGCGCGACCGGCGGCGGCGCGCGGTGCTGGAGCTGATCGAGGCGCATCTGTGCGACCCGGCGCTGGACACGCGGCGGATCGCGGACCGGCTGGGCGTGAGCAGCCGCTATGTCCAGCTCCTCTTCGCCGAGCTGGCGACCACGCCGAGCGCCTATATCCAGCGCCGGCGGCTGGAACGGGCGGCGGGACGGCTCGACGGGCCGGGCGGGGACATGACCATCACGCAGGTGGCGTTCGATGTCGGCTTCAACGATCTCAGCGGGTTCTGCCGCGCCTTCCGCCGCCGGTTCGGCATGAGCCCGAGCGATTATCGCGCCACGCACGGCCGGCCGTCGGTGAACGAACTGGCGCTGTAACGCCGCCTGCTCCGCAATCCCGGTCCCTGCGCCTGTCCGGCGCGCACCCGCGCGTCAGTGCTTGATGGTGCAGAGCGCGCCGCCGTCCACGGGCCAGGCGGCGCCCGTCACGAAGCTCGCCTCGTCCGAGAGCAGGAAGGAGACGACATGGCCCACTTCGGCCGGCTTGCCGCAGCGGTTGACGACCGCCACCCAGCCGAGCGTGTCGAGCCCCTTGCGGATGTCGCCATCGAACATCTGTTCCATGATCTCGTTGAGCAAGGGCGTCTCGATGACGCCCGGCTCCACGCAGTTCACGCGGATGCCCTTCGGGCCCAGATCGGCGGCGGCGGTGCGGGTGAGGCCGACGACGCCATGCTTCGCCGCATTGTAGGCGCCGCCGCCGGCCAGGCCGCGCTCGCTGCCGATCGAGGCCGTGTTGACCACCGCGCCGCTGCCCTGCGCGACCATCTGCGGGAGGACATGGCGCAGGCCGAGGAACACGCCGCGCAGATTGACCGAGAGGATGCGGTCATATTCCGCCACCGGATATTCGTGGATCGGCGCGACGAGCCCCTCGACCCCGGCATTGTTGAAGAAGCCGTCGATCCGGCCATAGGCCGCGACCGTCGCCTCGACATAGGCGCGCACCTCCTCCTCGCGGCTGCAATCGGCGCGGAAGGCGGCGACCTGCGCCCCGGTCTCGCGCAGCCTTTCGGCACATGAGTCCAGCGTGTCGGCGATGTCGACCAGCATGAGCCGCGCGCCCTGCGCGGCAAGGATGCCGGCGGTTGCGAAGCCGATGGCGCCAGCCGCGCCGGTGACGATGATGGCGCGATCCTTGTGGTCAGGCATGGGGCTTTCCTTTCCGGAACGGAAGCGTGAGGAGGAACCAGACGAGGCGCGGGCGCAGCAGCCTGAGCGCCGCGCGCGCCTCGCCGGGCGTGAGGCGCGCGCTCATCGGCATGGTGCCGAACACCTTGCCCTTGATGACCAGATCGTCGCCATCGCGCTCGATGGCGGCGACCTGCATGAGTTCGGTCCGCTCGGCGGTGTAGAGCTTCATGCGCGCATCTCCCCGTCGCGGAAGCCCGTGCTCCCGCGCAGGCGCATGGCGGTGGCGCATATCATCGCACCCGCGCCTTCTCGAAATCCATGCCGAGATCGTCGAACATCACCTGCGCCGTCGCGCGGCCCGCGCCGAACACGCCGCCGCCGGGATGCTGGAACGGTCCCACGAGGTAGAGCTGCTCCACCCCCGGCACGCGATATTGCCCCAGTTCAGGCGTCGGGCGATGCGCGCCGGACTGGTAGGTGGTCGTCGCGATGCCATGCAGGTCGCCGCGCATGAAGCTGGGCGAGGTGCGCTCCATGTCCACCGGCGAATCGACATGGGCCTTCAGCACGACATCGGGGATATTCTCGATGAAGGCGGACATGCGCTGGAGCATCTTCGCCGCGTAGGGCCGCTTGGCCTCGTCCCAGTCGAGGCCGTCCGGCCGCTCATAGGGCACATAATCCCAGGCATGGAGGATCGCCTTGCCTTCCGGCGCGCGGCCGGGATCGAATTGCGAGAGCGAACCGAGGCCGATGAGCGGCTGGCGCACGAAGCCGCCATAGCGCAGATCGTCGAAGGCGCGGCGCAGCGTCTCGTAGCTCTCCGGCATCAGCTCGACCATCACGGCGTCGACACCCGGCGCCCTGAACTTCAGCGGCGCGTCGAGCGCGGCGTGGATGGTGATGCAGGCGGCATCGGTGATCCGGGTGCGCCGCGCATCCCGCGCGGCCTGCGGCGCCATGCCGGGCACCATCTCCGGCAGCCGATGGGGATGGATGGCGCCGATCACCGCCTCGCGGGCCGCGTGGCGCGTGCTGTCGTCCAGCACCACGCCGGTCGCGCGGCCGCCCGCGCTCGTCACCTCGCGCACATGGGCATTGGCGACGACGGCGCCGCCATGGTCCTCGATGCAGGCGATGAGCGCGGCGGTAAGGCTCCCCGCCCCGCCCCGCGCCACGCCGAAGCCGAACTTCTCGAGAAAGCCCAGGAAGACATACATGCCGATGCCGGTCGCCTTCTCGTCCGGCGAGACCAGATTCTCGCCCGCGACCCGCGCGAAATGCATCCGCACCTCGTCCGTCTCGAACAGTTCGCAGAGATGATCGTGGCTGGACATCTGCATGACGCGCCACAGCTCGCGGCCTTCGTAGGAGGAATCGAGCATGGCATTGCCCGCGCCCACCGGCATGGGCGGACTGTAGAGCGAGGACTGGATCATCGGCAACCATTGCGCCGCCTGCGCGGAGACGCGGCGGAAGGCTTCGGCATCCTTCGCGGAGAATTGCGCGATGCTCCGCGCCGAGCGCTCGGGATCGCGATGGAGCTTGAGCGTGCGCCCGTCCTCGAAGACCGACATCATCGGCACCTCGGGGAAGAGATAATGCAGGCCATAGCGCGCCTTGAGGCCCAGCTCGTCATTCACGAGCATGGGATTGCCCTGAATGAAGATGTGGCTCATCGAATGCTGGTCGTGGCGGAAGCCGGGCAGCGTCAGTTCGCGCGTGACGACGCCGCCGCCGAACCATGGATTGCGCTCCAGCACCAGCACGGACTTGCCCGCCACGGCCGCATAGGCGGCGGCCACGAGCCCGTTGTGGCCGGAACCGATGGCGATGATGTCATAGGCGGCCATGCCGCGCTCCTTTCTCAGTGCATGGGACTGAATTCACACACAGGCCGACACCACCAGATCGGACAGTTTCTGGAAGCGCGCGATGTTCGCCGCCTGCGTCATCACCCCGGCGGTGAGGCAGGCGAAGCTCACGTCCAGCACCGGATCGACCCAGAAGAGCGCGCTGCCCGCGCCATAATTGCCGAAGGTCCCGGGGCTGGTCATCGTGCCGAGCTGGTGCGGGCCCAGCGCGGTGCCGCGCACGTTGAAGCCGAGACCCATGCAGGCCGGCATCTCCGCCCAGCCCGCGCGCAGATGGACGGTGCGGTAAAGCTCATTGGGAAAGTCGCCGGTCCAGACCTGCCGCGCCATCTCGACGATGCGCGGCGAGAGGATGCGCGTGCCCTCCAGTGCGCCGCCGCGCCGGAGCATCTCGGCGAAGCGCGAGAGATCGGGCACGGTGGACGCGCAGCCGACATGCGGCGCCTCGACATCGGGATCCTCGAACAGCGCATGATCGCCCGGGATGGTGCGCGAGAGATGCCGGATCGGCACCGTGCCGCGCATGTCCGGGCGGACATGGCGGGCATCGAGGTCCGCGCGCAGGCCCATGCTGGTGTCCGCCATGCCGAGCGGCTCGAACAGATCCTCGCGCAATATGTCGCGGAACCGGCGGCCTTCGGGGTCCGTGCGGCGCAGCGCCTCGCCCATCAGCACATGATTGGCGAGCGGCGAATAATCGCAGCGCGTGCCGGGCTCGACGACGCCATGGACGTTCTGGATCACGGCTTCATAAAGTTCGTCCAGCCGGTCGAGATACATGTCCGGCCTGGGCATCCAGACGCCCGGCAGGCCAGAGGTGTGCGAGAGGAGATGGAAGAAGGTCGCGCGCTCGCGCGGCGGGCCGCTGAACTCGGGCAGGATGTCGCTGACCCGTGTGGTGAGGGCGAAGCGGCCTTCCTCGATCGCGCGCAGGATCAGGATGTTGGTGAAGGCCTTGGTGGTCGAGAAGATGGAGAAGACGCTGTCCTTCGCGAGCGGCCTGCCGTGTGCCTCGTCCGCGAAGCCGATCGCCTCGTCGAAGCCGATGACGCCGCCGCGCATCACCCGGAGCACCGCGCCATGATAGGTGCCGGATGCGACATCCGCCTCGATGACGGATTTGAGCCGATCGAGGCGCTGCGGCCAGAAGCCGGTCATATCCTCTCCCCTCCTGCTTGCGGGAGGGGTCGGGGGCGAGACCCTGCAGGATGTTTCATCCCCCTCACCCCGCCGCGATGATGCCGCCATCGATGGCCAGCATCGCCCCGTTGATGAAATCCGCCTCATCGCCCAGCAGGAAGGCCACCGCCTTCGCCACATCGTCCGGCCGGCCGTTGCGGCGCAGGGGGATGCCCTTCGCGCGCTGCGCATATTGCTCGGCGCTGACGAAGCCGGCGGTCGCGGGCGTGGGCACCGAGCCGGGCGCGATGGCGTTCACGCGGATGCCGCGTGGCCCCAGCTCGCCGGCCAGCACATTGGTGAGCGCGGCGACCGCGCCCTTGATCGCCGTATAGGCAGCCGTGTTCGGCCGGCCGCGATAGGCGACGGGCGAGCTGTAATTGACGATCCAGCCCCTCGCCGCATCGGGGTCGCGATGGGCGAGATAGGCCTGCACGCCCCAGAACACGCTCTTGAGGCCGCTGGCGATCATCCGGTCCAGCGTCTCCTCGGTCACCTGCTCGATCGGCTCATAGACCAGATGGGACGCATTGTTGATAAGCGCGTCGACCGGACCATAGGCCCGCGCGAAGGCCGCCATGGTGTCATGGAAGACCTGCCGGCTGCCGAGATCGCCGCCATAGGCGACCGCCTGTCCGCCGGCCGAGACGATGTCCGCGACGACCCGCGCGGCGGCATCCTCATGGATGTCGCACACCGCGACGATGGCGCCCAGCCCGGCCAGATGCCCGGCGATCGCCTCGCCCAGCCCCCGGCCCGCGCCGGAGATCAGGACCTTCCTGCCGGCAAGCCCGCTCACAGGCCGAACAGCGTCGCGACATAGTGGCTGTCCATATATTCATGGAGCGAGCCGATCTTGCCGTCCCTCATGCGGAACACCCAGCTATAGCGATTATGATAAGTGCGCCCGTCCTGCAGCTTGCCGTCCGAATAGCTCTCCACCGCCACATAGTCCCCGTCCGAGAAGATGGTCTGCGGGTGGACCTTGGGATCGCCCGGGGCGAACATGCCGCGCACGGGCGCGAGGAAATCGTCGATGATGGCGCGCCCCCGATAGGCGCCCGCGCCGGGAATGTCCTTCACCATCGGTTCCCAGACGCTGTCCTCGTCGAGAAATGGCCGCAGCTTTTCCAGATCGCCGGTGCTGAGCGCGGCGAAGAAATCCAGCGCGAGCTGCTCATTGGCATTCTTGGCCCGCACCGGGCCGGACGCTTCACTCATCGCGGGGCTCCTGTCTCGGCGAGGCTGGGGATGGGCAGCACGGGCACAGGACCGCCCTGATAAAGCGCGACATTGCCGATGCGCGACCTGAACTTCCAGCCGGCGTCCGTCTTCACGAACAGATCGTCGAACGAGCCGATGAAGACCCCTTCGCCCTCGCGCGGCCATTTCTCGTCTGGATCGGGCGCGGACATCATCGTCACATAGCTGTTGCCGCGCGCCTCGGTCTCCGAAAGCACGGTGATGAGGATGTTGGTCATCACATGGCGGGTGAGCCGCGCCTTGCGATCGCGGAAGATGGCGTGGACCCGGTCGCGGCCATGATAGGGATGCCCGGGATCGAGCGGGCGCGCGAACACGCAATCCTCGACGAACAGCCCGGCCAGCGCCTCGTGGTCGAGATCGTCGTTATATTTCGCGAATTCCAGCACCAGCCGGGCGCAGGCCCGCTCGATTTCGGCGCTTTCCGCCGGGCTCATGATTTGCCTGCCTTGCCGGCCTTGACCGGCTTCGCCTTCTTCCCCGCTTTCGCCTTCGCGGGCTTTTCCGCGTCGATCTCCGCGAAGGCCTCGTTCGCCAGCCGGAAGCTGTCCACCGCCGCCGGCACGCCGCCATAGATGGCGACCTGAAGCAGCACCTCGCGAATCTCGTCCTTGCCGAGCCCGTTGTTGAGCGCGCCGCGGATATGCGCCTTGAGTTCATGCGGCCGGTTGAGGATCGAGATCATGCCGAGGTTGAGCAGGCTGCGGTCCCGCTTCGAGAGCCCTTCCCGGCCCCAGACCTCGCCCCAGCAATATTGGGTGACCAGTTCCTGCAGCGGCTGGTTGAAGGCATTGGCATTGGCCAGCGCCCGGTCGACATAGGCATCGCCGAGCACCGCGCGGCGGATCGCCAGGCCCTTGTCGAACATGTCCTTGTCCATCTCATTCAACCTTTCAGAGCGCGGCATAAAGGGCATCGATCAGCCGCCGGGCGCGCGGCCCGTTGTCGCCGACCGCGTGGAGCTTGTTGCAGGCATAGGAGAAGCCGATCCGCGCATCGGGATCGCCGAAGCCGATCGAGCCGCCAATGCCATGATGGCCGAAGCTGCGCGGGTTGGGCCCCATATAGACGGCGGCCGGCGTGTTCAGCAGCACGCCCAGCGCCTGATGATAGGGGCGCTCCTGCATCAGCTCGACCTGATTATGCTGCTCGGCGATCATGCGCTCCAGCCCTTCGAGGCTCATCAGCGTGACCGCGTTGATCGACACCGGGCTCACCACCGCGCCGTAGATGCGCGCGACGCCGCGCGCGTTGCCATGGCCATTGCCGCTGGCGATCTCCACCTCGCGCCAGGCGGGCTTGTTGAGCGTGGTGTGCCAGGGCTCTTCGGGGTTCTGGCGGAAGGCGAGCGGGCGCAGCGTCTCGCCGGTCCAGTCCGCCCCGGCCTCCGGCAGCGTGACGTCCTTGGCCGCGAACAGCCGCGCGTTCATGTTGGGCATGATCTCGGCGACGGTGGCCTGCTCCGCCGCGCTCATGCCCCCGATCCAGTATTCGGCCTCCAGCGGCCCGGCGATCTCCTGACGCACGAACGGCCCGACGGTGAGCCCGCAGACCCGGCGCATCACCTCGCCCAGCAGATAGCCCTGATTATGGACATGATAGGCCGCGCGCGTGCCCGACTCCCAGAGCGGCGCCTGCACTTCCAGCGCCTTCACATAGGCTTCGCGGTCGAACATGCCGCCGGGGTACATGGGATCGTCGGTCAGCACGGGGATGGCGGCGCGATGATCGAGCAGCCAGCGGACCTTGATCCCTTCCTTGCCATTCTGCGCGAACTCCGGCCAGTAAGCCGCGACAGGGGCGTCGAGATCGATCATGCCGCGATCGACCAGCATGTTGAAGGCGATGCCGGTGATGCCCTTGGCGACGCTCATCATGCAGACGCTTGTCGGCGCATCCCATTGCGTGGTCATGGCCCCGTCGCGCCAGCCGCCCCACAGGTCCACGACCGTCCGGCCGTCGATCACCACCGAGCATGCGGCGCCGACCTCATCCTCCAGCCGGAAATTCTCGATGAAGGCGTCGCGCACCGGCTCGAACCCGTCCGCCACCGATCCCTCCAGCGTGAACCAGTGATCGCGGGCATGGATCTTCTCGCTCAGTTGCACGTCGCTCTCCTTTGCCGCCGGTCGCAGGATAGGCCGCCGCGCGCGCCAAGGGCTTGGTCCCGAGCGAACCTTGCTTGGCAGGGCGCGAAGACGCTCATGCGGGGCGCTCCGGGTCCAGCCCGGCGTCGACCTCGACCACCTTGGCCATGGCGGTGAAATCCGCGTCCGGTCCGACCTCCGCCAGCGTGCGCGCGAGCAGGTCGCGGACATGGGTGCCGAGCGCCAGATGCACGCCCAGCGCCTCCGCCTCGTCGACACACAGTGTCATGTCCTTGTGGCTGAGCGCGGCGGCGAAGCCGAAATCGAACGTGCGCGGCAGCACGGCGCGCGGCCATTTGTCCCGCGTGGCGCTGTTGACGCCGGTCGACTGGTTGAGCACCTCGATCATGCGGGCAGGATCGAGCCCCGCCTTGACGCCCATGGTCATGCCTTCCGCCGTCACCGCGATGGCGACGGCGCCCAGCAGATTATTGATGAGCTTCATCGTCTGGCCCGCGCCGGGCGCCTCGCCCATGTAGAATGTCTTGCCGAAATGGCCGAGTACTGCCTCGACCCGCGGCCAATGCGCCGCCGGGCCGCTCGCCATGAGCGAAAGCGTGCCCTCCCGCGCCCCCTTGACGCCGCCCGAGACCGGTGCGTCGAAGCTGGCGATGCCGCGGGCCGCCAGCCCGGCCGCCAGACGCTGCGCCATGGCGGGCCCAGAGGTCGAGAGATCGACGGCGATCCTCACCGCCCCGCCCTGCGCGACACCGCCCTCGCCCAGCAGCACCGCCTGCACGATGTCCGGCATGGGCAGGCTGACGAGGACGATTTCCGCCGCATCGGCCACCGCGCTCGCGTCGGGCGCCGCCTGCGCGCCCACCTCGACCAGCGCGGCCACCGCATCGGGCGACACGTCATGGACGATGAGCGGCAGCCCGGCCGCGCGCAGGCGCAGGGCCATGCCGGCCCCCATGCGCCCAAGCCCGATGAAGCCGATCATGCTCAAGGCAGCTCTCCGATGGCGCGCAGCGGCGGCAGGTCGACCCGGGCGACATCGCGCGCCGCGCCGGGCGGAAAGGCCGTCAGCACGAGCGGATCATGACCGGGAATGATGTGATCGAGGCTCGGCGCCAGCGCGCGCAGCCGCCGGTGCGCCTCCAGATAGGCCGGCACGTCGACCAGGATGGGGAAGGGAATGCCGCGCGTGAGATTGGCATAGAGATGCGCCACGTCCGACGCGAGCAGGACCGGCCCCCGCGCCGTGCTCACCTCCACCGCCTGCAGCCCGTGGGTATGGCCGGGGAGGAAGCGCAGCGTGATCCCCGGCGCGACGGCCTCGTCCCCGCGATGGAAGACGATGCGATCCTCGAACAGCAGATGGATCATCTGCGCCAGCGGATCGGCATCAAAGGGCGCGCGGACGAGCGGATGGACCATGCCCCGCCCGGTCGCGCCGGCCATCTCCGCGTCCTGCACATGGAAGCGGGCAGCGGGGAAATCATCGAGCCGCCCGGCATGGTCGTAATGGAGATGGGTGAGGATGACGTCCCCGATGGCCGACGGCTCCACACCGATCGCGCGCAGCCCGTCGACCACCGGCCGGATCATGGTGCGCCCCCGCCGCGCCGCCGCCGCGTCGCCGAAGCCGGTATCGACCAGCAGCGGCGCCATGCCCACCCGCTCGATGAGCCAGACATAATAGTCGAGCGGCATGGGCGTCTGATGGTCCGTGCCGCCCAGGAAATTCTCCGCCGCCGGCCGGTCGTGCCGGGCGTAGCGGATGGCGTGGATGCGGTGATGGGGCGGTCCGGCCATGGATGTCAGTCCCGGAAATGCAGCCGCACGGGCAGGCGCGCGGGGCCATGGCCCACCGTGGTCATCCAGGGCTCGATCTCCCCGGCCAGTTCAATCCGCTCCAGCGCGGGCACGAGCGCGCCGAACAGCGCATCCGCCTCCATATAGGCGAGCGTGCGGCCCACGCAGGCATGGATGCCGTAGCCGAAGCCGAGACTGTGCTTGAGATCGCGCCCGACCCGATAGGCGTCCGGCGCCTCCCAGAAGCGGGGATCGCGATTGGCGGCGGCGAACATGAGGCCGACGCGCGTGCCGGCGGGCACGATCATGTCGTCGATCGCGACATCCTGCGTGGTGATCCGGCCCGCCATGCGCGAGGGACTGTCCCAGCGCAGGCTCTCGTCGAAGCCGTTGCGGATCAGCTTCGGTTCGGCCCTCACCCGCTCGAACTGGTCGGGAAATTCCGCCCAGGCGCGCAGGGCATTGGCCATGGTGATATAGGTCGTGTCCGCCCCGGCCGAGAGGATGGTCTGGAGCAGCAGCTTGGCCTCGGCCATTGTGATGGCGCCCGCATCGGCCGCGCGGAACAGCAGCATGCCGAAGCCGTCCGGATCGAGCATGTCGCGATCGCACACCATGTCCAGCCAGGCGAGGACAGGGCCGAAATCCTCGACCATCGCCTCGCGGAACAGGGCGTTGTCCGGGCCCATGGTCGCCCACACCATGTTGGAGAAACCGTGCATGGGAGCGCGATCGCCGGGCGGGAGGCCAAGCGCGTCCGGAAAGACGGTATAGACGAAACGGCGCGTCACCTCCTCGACGGCATCGATCACCGCGCCGCCGCGCGCGCGCAGGTCCGCCACCAGCCGTTCGGCGCCGGCGGTGAAGATGGCGCGCATGGATTCCAGCGTGCGCGGGGAAAGCGCATCGCCGATGACGCGGCGCACGCGCGTGTGGGCCGGCGGATCGTCGGTGAGGAGGATTTCGGGCCGCAGCGATGCGGGATCGTGCCAGGGGCGCGAGGTGGAGGAGAAGCGCTTCCAGTCCATGAGGCCGGCGGCGACATGCGCGTGCCGGCCGATCATGACGGTGCCGTCCGCCAGACGCACGGCCGGCGCGAACTCGCGCAGGGCATCGTCCACCGCGCGGGCATCGCGCACCGCCTCATGGGTGAAGATGTCGATCGGATAATCGGGGATCTGGCGGGTCATGGCGCGCTCCTCCCCCTCGGGCACGGCCGTGTTCCCGCGCAGGCAGGACCCCAGGGACCAGCCGCGGTGCCCTTGCGCCCTGGGCTCCTGCCTTCGCGGGAACAGCGATCATGACTTGAGGAGAGGCCTCGCATCAGTCCAGCCCCACGCCGAAGAAGCGCTGGCCATCGCCTTCGCTGCGGATCCAGCCGGCCGTGGGATCGGCGAAATGCGCGCCGATCACCAGCACGCCGCTGTCCCTGTAGCGCTCGACGAAATCGATGCGGGTCTGCTGGCCCCGCCCCGTATCCATGTCGAAGCGCGCCGGGCGGCCGGGCAGCGCGGTCTGGATCGGGTGGTGCATGAGGTCGCCGGTGATGACGCCGCGCTCGCCCTTCGATTCGATGCAGAGATGGATGTGGCCCGGCGAATGGCCATGGCTGGGTTCTGTCCAGAGTTCCTCGCTGATGCGGTGATGCGCATCGATCAGCGTCGCGAGGCCCCGCGCCATGATCGGATCGACCGCGTCCGCCAGATGGCGCACGTCATGCAGCCCATGGTCCTCTTCGGCGCGCATGGCTTCCCAGGCGTCATATTCCGTCCTGCCGAAGAGATAGCGCGCATTGGGGAAGGTCGGCGCCCATTGCGCGCCGTCCCAATAGGTGTTCCAGCCGACATGATCGAAATGGAGATGGGTGCAGAGCACCACATCGACCTGCTCCGGCGCGACGCCCAGGCTCGCCAGATCGGCGATGAAGCTGGTGTCGAGATTGCGGAACACGTCGAAGGCGCGGTCGCGGCCATTGCCGATGCAGGTGTCCAGCATGAGGTTGAGCCCCGGCGCCTGAACGAGGAAGCCCTGGAAATTCATGATCTGCTCGCCGTCCGGCGTCGCATAATGCGGATGCAGCCAGCGCATCGCGACGACCTCCTCCGGCGCCGCGTCGGCGATGGTCATGTTGATATGATCGGTGAACTTCCACAGCTCGACGATACGGCTGACGGTCACGTCGCCGATCTTCCAGCTCCTCACATGTTCGATGGCCATCTCACTCTCCACGCTTGCTTTTCGCGGCCCTGCGCGCGACCGAACCGGGCGGCAGGTCGGCCGGCGGCAGCGGCGGCTTGCCGAGGATCTTGTCCGCGCCGCGCTCGCCCACCATCACCGCCGGCGCATTGGTGTTGCCGCCGACGAGCAGCGGAAAGACCGAGGCATCGGCCACGCGCAGCCCCTCGATGCCGATCACCTTCAGGTCCGGGTCGACCACGGCGTCCCTGTCCGTCCCCATCCGGCAAGTGCCGCAGGGATGATGGACCGTGTAGCCGGCCGAACGGATGAAGGCCTTCAGCTCCTCGTCGCCCCGCACATCCGGCCCCGGCGCGACTTCCACGCCGCGATAGCGCGCGAAGCTGGGCGCCGCGAAGGCCCGCCGCGCGATCCGGATGGCGCGCACCAGCGGCTCGATGTCCGCCTCCTCGGAGAGCAGTCGCGGGTCGATGAGCGGCGCCTCGCGCACGTCCGGCGAGGCGAGGCGCAACGTGCCCCGGCTCCGCGGATAGAGCGCGACGGGGCTGATCGCATAGCCATGGCCCACGGGCAGCGGAATCTTCGTGGTGAGGCGCCGGGCCGGCTGGAAGACGAACTGAACGTCCGGTTTCGGGAGCGAGGGATCGGTGCGCAGGAAGGCCACCGATTCGAAGACATTGCCGGCGAACGGCCCCGTCCGGCGGACCAGATATTGCAGGACGTTCCATGCGCCGCGCGGCAGCGCCCGCCAGCTTATGCCGTAGGACGTGGGGTCGTCCGTCTCCATATGGACGGGGCAGGCGACATGATCGTGATAATTGCCGCCGACGCCCGGCAGGTCATGGACGAGCGGGATGCCCAGATCGCGCAGATGATCCCCCGGCCCGATGCCCGAGGCGAGCAGGATCTGCGGCGACTGCACGGCGCCGGCGCACAGCACCACCTCGGCCCGCGCGGCCACGGCGCGCCCATCGGTCAGCGTGACGCCGGTGGCGCGCCGGTCCGTCACGTCGACGCGCGCGACCTGCGCCTGCGTGAGCACGGTCAGGTTGCGCCGCCGTTCGGCCGGGTGGAGCATGGACCGGGCGGTCGACTCGCGGAAGCCGTCCCGGATCAGGCCCTGACGGAAGCCGTAGCCCTCCGGATCGGCGCCGTTGAAATCCGCGCAGGCGGGGAACTGGAGCGAGGCCAGCGCCGCCATGAAGTCATGGTTCAGCCGGTTCGGATCGCGGACATATTTGACGTTGATCGGCCCGTCCGTGCCGTGGAACACGGACGCGGGGAAATCCTCATTATGCTCGCTGCGGGTGAAATAGGGCAGCACCTCGCGATAGGACCAGCCGGTCGCGCCCATGTCCGCCCACTGGTCGAAATCGGTGGGATGGCCGCGAAAATAGACCATGCCGTTGATCTGGCCCGATCCGCCCAGCACCTTGCCGCGCGGCACCGGGATGCGTCGGCCGGCCATGCCGGGCTGCGGCACCGTCTCGAAGCGCCAGTTGAGCGCCTTCGTGCCGATCGCCGCCGCCACGCCGGCCGGCACATGGATGAAGGGATGGCTGTCATGGCCGCCCGCCTCCAGCAGCGCCACGGTACGGTCGGCGCGCTCGGAGAGGCGCGCGGCAAGCGCGGCGCCGGCCGAGCCGCCGCCCACCACGACATAATCGAACACCAGCACCGCCATCGCCTCTCCTCTCCGGCGGAGGCGAGACTAGGCGGCGCCATGCGCCCTGGCTTGGCGTGGAGCGAAGCGCGCTTGCGCCCGCGCGAACCGGCCGGATCAGCGCGAGGGCGGCGCGCAGCAGGCCGTGTAATAATGGACGCCGAGCCAGACCAGCGCGAAGATGCCGACCCAGATGAGGATCATCGACAGGAGCCGGCCCTTCGGAAGCCGGCGGAGCGCCAGGCTGCTGCCGACCAGCACGAGCGCCATGAGAATCCAGACGATATGCGCGAACTGGTCGGTCAAGCCGGGTCTCCCGCGCCGTCAGAGCGTGACGACGAGACCGTCATAACCCGGCTCGACACCGGGGGGAAGCGCGTCCGCCAGCGTGGCATAATCCATGCTGTGGTCCATGTGGGTGAGGATCGCGCGGCCCGGGCGCGTGCGCGCGATGAGATCGAGCGTCATGTCGAGATGGGCGTGGGTGGGGTGCGGACGGCGACGCAGCGCATCGACGATGAACAGGTCGACGCCGCCGTAAAGGGCGATCATCGCCGGTGTCGGCGCGCTGTAGTCGGTCGCATAGGCGACCGACACGCCCGCATGATCGAAGCGGAAACCGCTGGAGAAGATCGGCCCGTGCGGCTGGTCGACATGGGCGATGGCGATGTCGCCGATCGTGATGCCCGCGTCCGGCAGGTCATGGCCCGCGACAGTCGGCCGGTAGCCCGCGCCGCCATCGAACACATAATCGAAGGATTCGCGCAGCTTGCGCATCGTCGCGCGGTGGCCGTAACCGGGCACGGGCGATCCGCGATGATGCATGACCTGCCGCAGATCGTCGATGCCATGGCAATGATCGGCATGATTGTGCGTCCAGAGCACCGCGTCGAGATGCACGACACCGGCGCGCAGAAGCTGGGCGCGCATGTCCGGCGAGGTGTCCACCATGATCCGCGTGGAGGGGCTCTCGACGAGGATGGACACGCGGGTGCGGCTGTTGCGCGGCTCGGCGGGATCGCACGCGCCCCAGTCCCCGCCGATGCGCGGCACGCCGGACGAGGTGCCGCTGCCCAGCATGGTGACGCGCAGGCCCATGACGTCAGGCGGCCCGGCGACTCTTGCTGAACAGGGTGAAGAAATTGCGCGCGGTGGCGTCCGCCAGGGCCTCCACCGGCTCGCCGCGCAAATCCGCGAGGAAACGCGCCGTGTCCGCCACATAGGCCGGCTCGCACGTCTTGCCCCGGTGCGGCACGGGCGCGAGGAAGGGCGAATCCGTCTCGATCAGCAGGCGCTCGATGGGGATGCGCGCGGCGGTCTCCTGCAAGGCCCGCGCGTTCCTGAAGGTCACGATGCCGGAAATGCTGATGTAGAAGCCCAGTTCCAGCACGATGTCCGCCAGGGCATCGCTGGCGGTGAAACAGTGGATCAGGCCGGGATAGGCCCCCTTCCCCATCTCGTCGCGCAGGATGGCGGCGGTGTCCTCCTCTGCATCGCGGGTGTGGACGATCAGCGGCAGGCCCGTCTCGCGCGCGGCGGCGATATGCGCGCGGAAGCTCGCCTGCTGCCGGGCGCGGTCGCTATGATCGTAATAATAGTCGAGCCCGGTCTCGCCGATGCCCACCACGCGCGGATGGGCGGCGGCGGCGACCAGCTTGGCGGTGTCGACATCGGGATGCTCGTCCGCCTCATGCGGATGGATGCCGATGCTTGCCCAGACATCGCTCTCGCGCTCGGCCGTGGCAACGATATCCGCCCATTCCCGCTCGCGGGTGGAGATGTTGAGCATCGTGCCCACCCCCGCCGCGCGGGCGCGCGCCAGCACATCGGCCTGATCCTCGACCAGCCCCTTGTAGTTGAGATGGCAATGACTATCGACCAGCATCACTCGGCATCCGCCTCCACCGGCAATTCAAGGCGCGGGAACAGCGGCCTAGGCGGCGCGACGATGAAGCCGTCCGCAGCCAGCGCGGCATACCATGGCTCGCTGAGGCCGGTGTAGCTGCGCGCGCCCGCGGGCACGCCCATATGGTCCAGCAGGGCGGTCGCGCTGGCCGGGATGACGGGCTGGATGCCCACCGCCAGTTCGCCGATCGCCTCGTAAAGCGTCGCCAGCACCGCTTCCATGCGCGCCGGATCGGTCTTGCGGAGCGCCCAGGGCGCCTGCACGTCGATATAGACATTGCAGGCGAACACGGCCTTCAGCCACGCCTGGATCGCCTCATGCGGGGCCAGCGCCTCGAAGGCGCGCGGCATGTCGATGCGCACCGCGTCGCGCACCGTGGCGAGCAGCGCCTCGTCCTCCACCAGCGGCGCGGGTGCGGGCATCCGGCCCTCCAGATTCTTCGCGATGAAGCTCAGCGTGCGCTGGGCGAGATTGCCGAACGCATTGCCCAGCTCGGTATTTGTCCTGTGGACAATGGCTTGCGCGCTATAGCTGCCATCATTGCCGAAACTGACCTCGGCCAGCAGGAAATAGCGCAGCGCATCCACGCCGAACAGCCCGGCCAGCTCGACCGGATCGGCGACATTGCCCAGCGACTTGGACATCTTCTCGCCCCGGTTGAGCAGGAAACCGTGGCCGAACACGGTGCGCGGCAAGGGCAGCTTCGCGCTCATCAGGAAGGCCGGCCAGTAAACCGTATGAAAACGCACGATATCCTTGCCGATGATATGGACGATGTCGCCCCCCTCCGCCCAGTAGCGCGCCATGCGCGCGGCATCGTCGGGATAGCCGCAGCCGGTCAGATAGTTGGTGAGCGCATCCACCCAGACATACATGACATGCTCGGGCGAGCCGGGCACCTTGACACCCCAGTTGAAACTGGTGCGCGAAACGGAAAGATCGCGCAGGCCGCCCTCGACGAAGCGCATGATCTCGTTGCGCCGGCTCTCCGGCTGGATGAAGCCGGGATTGTCGCGATAGAGCGCCAGCAGCCGGTCCTGATAGGCGGACAGGCGGAAGAACCAGCTTTCCTCGACCGTCCACTCGACCGGCGTGCCCTGCGGCGAAAGCTTTTCGCCCGCCTCGTTCGCCACCAGTTCGCTTTCGTCATAATAGGCTTCGTCGCGGACCGAGTACCAGCCCTCGTAGCGATCCAGATACAGGTCGCCATTGGCCGCCATGGCCGCCCAGATGGCCTGGCTCGCGCGGTGATGGGCCGGCTCGCTGGTCCGGATGAATCGATCGAAACTGATATTCAGAAGGTCGTCCATCTCCCTGAAATAGCCGGTCAATTCATCCACGAAGGCCTGCGGCGTGATGCCGCGCGCGCGCGCCGCCTGCGCGACCTTGAGGCCATGCTCGTCCGTGCCGGTCTGGAAGAAGACGTCGCGCCCCGTCATCCGCGCCGCCCGGGCGAAGGCATCGGTGGCGATGACCTCATAGGCATGGCCGATATGCGGACGGCCATTGGGGTAGCTGATCGCGGTCGTGATGGTGAACGGGGACGGCATGAGGTTCCTGCTGATGGCTGGCGGTCGGTCGCGACCGGTTCAGGACCGCGCTTCTAGCCGCCCCGGGAGATCATGCCTAGGGTGCGCGTCATCCGGCGGGCACGGAGGCCGGCACGCCCGCCACCAGCTCGCACAGCATATGGACCAGCGCGCCGGGCTCCAGTTGCAGCGGCGTCACCGCGCCGGCGCCGAGCCGCTGGGCTTCCTCGATCGCGTCGATCAGCGTGCCCAGCGCGGCGCCGCGCGCATCCGGCAGGCGGCGTGCGAGAAACTGCGGCACGAAGGCGACGAAGGCTTCCAGGCGGGGCCGCGCATTCACGCTCGCGAGGCTCGTCACCAGCTTCGCCCGCTCCGCCTCGCCCGGCACCCCGCCGCGCGAAACGGCCTCCAGCGCGCGTTCGAGACCGGGGAGATCGAGATCGCGCATGGTGATCGCCTGCCCCGGCGCGCCTTCGGCCCCGGGGATCAGCCGCGCGCGCTCGGCGGCCGGCAGGTCCGGCAGCACCTGCGCCAGCGCCGCCTGCATGGCGTCATCGGAGAGCCCCTGGAAGCGCATCATCCGGCAGCGCGAGCGAATGGTGGGCAGCAGCCGGCCGGGGCGATGCGAAATCAGCAGGAAGATCGCGCCGGCGGGCGGCTCCTCGAGGCTCTTGAGCAGCGCGTTGGCGGCGCCCGTCTCCAGATCGTCGGCCGCATCCACCAGGATCACGCGCCGGGTGCCCATGGAGGCGGCGCTGTGCAGCAGCCGGGCGAGGCCGCGCACCTGATCGACGGTGATGTTGCGGGCAAGCTGGCCGCCCTCCCCGCCCTTTCGATCGTCGCGCTCCAGCCGCTCGAGCCGGATGAAATCGGGATGCGCCCCGCCCAGCAGCAGGCGGACGAGCGGATCATCCTCGTCCGGCGCGAGCCGATCGGCCGGGACGGGCCTGCCCGCGCCGGCGACCAGCAGCCGCTTGGCGAAGTCGAAAGCGATGCCCGCCTTGCCGACGCCGCGCGGCCCGGCGAAGATCCAGCCATGGTGCAGCCGCTCGGTGCCGCTCGCCGCGATCAGCGCCGCGATCTGGCTTTCATGGCCTTGCCAATCGGTCATGGCAGCAGATCGGCCAGCGCCTCGACCAGCCGGGCCGAAACCTGCTCGACGGGCCCGCGCGCATCGACCTGGCGGAACCGCGCGGGTTCGGCCCGGGCGAAGCGCTCGAAGGCCGCGGCGACGTTCGCGTGAAAGGCCGCGTCCCGTCCGCCGATCCGGTCGTTCGCGCCGCCGTCGCGCAGGCCCGCGCGCACCGCGCCCTCATCGACCGGCAGGGTGAGCAGCAGCGTCCGGTCCGGCAGCAGGCCGCCCGAGCCGATGCGGTGCAGCGCCAGTATGTCCGCGTCGGGCAGGCCATGGTCGGCGCCCTGATAGGCCCGGCTGCTGTCGATGAAGCGATCGCAGATCACCCAGCGTCCCGCCTCCAGCGCGGGCAGGATGGTGCGCGCGACATGATCCGCCCGCGCCGCCGCGAACAGCAGCGCTTCGGCGGCATTGCTCCAGCGGTCGGCCGCGCCGGACAGAAGCAGCCCGCGGATCGCCTCCGCGCCCGGACTGCCGCCCGGCTCGCGGGTCAGCGCCGCATCGATGCCGCGCGCTTCCAGCGCCGCCACCAATGCCCGCGCCTGCGTGGACTTGCCGACTCCTTCGCCGCCCTCCAGCGTGATGAAGCGGCCGCGCGCCATCCCCCGCTCAGCCGAACAGGGAGAGGAAACCGGTCCACAGGCGCGCGAAGAAGCCGCCCTCGGACACCGCTTCGCCGGCCACGAGCGGGAGCGCCTGCTGCGTGCCGTCCCCGGCATCGACCATGAGCCGGGCAATCTGCTGGCCCTTGGCGATCGGCGCCTTGATGGGCCCCTGATAGACGATATGCGCCTTGATCGGCCCGTTCGCGCTGGCCGGAATGGTGGCGTTGAGATCGCGCGGCACCACGAGATCGACCGAGCGCGACCAGCCGCCCTGCACCTGCGCATGGCCCAGCACCAGCCCCTTGCGGGCGATCGGGCGAAGCTGCCAGGCCTTGAAGCCCCAGTCCATGAACCGCACGGATTCGTCGATGCGGCCATTATAGGTTCCCAGGCCCGCCACCACCATGATGAGCCGGCGCCCATTCTGGATGGCCGAGCCGGTGAAGCCGTAGCCGGCCTCCTCGGTGTGGCCGGTCTTCAGCCCGTCCGCCCCGGCGACGCGGCCGAGCAGCGGATTGCGGTTCGCCTGGCTGATGTCCGCGCCGCCCATGGTCCGGCCCCAGCTGAAGGACGGCGTGGCATAGAATTGCTTGTAGAGCGCGGGCGTCTCCTCGATCGTGGCGCGGGCGAGCACGGCCAGATCACGCGCCGTCACATAGGTGCGCCCTTCGTCCGGCCAGCCGTTCGACGTGCCGAAATGGCTGTCGGTGAGGCCAAGGCGCTTCGCCTCGGCATTCATGAGATCGGTGAAGGCTTCCTCCGATCCGGCAATGCCCTCGGCCAGCACGACGCAGGCATCATTGCCCGAGAGCGCGACAATGCCGTGCAGCAGATTCTCGACCGAAACGGGCTCATTGGCGGAAAGAAACATGGTGGAGCCCTGGCCGTGCCATTTCCGCCAGGTCTCGGGCCGCATGGTGAACGTCTGGTCGAGGCGCAGCTTGCCCTGCTGTATCAGGCGGAAGGCGACGTGCGCCGTCATCATCTTGGCCATGGAGGCAGGCGGCATACGCCGCGTGCTCTCGCGATCGTACAGCACGCGGCCGGACGCGAGGTCGATCATATAGGCGATGGGGGCGGAGGAATCATAGCTGGGCGTGCTCGCATGCGCAGCCGGAATCAGGACGGTCAGCGCAAGCGCAAGCGGCGGGAGTAAACGCATAAAATATTCCGATAATGACGTTCAGTCGGCGAACGGCATCACCGCCGCTCAGTGAGCGTCATTAATCATCACGCGCGCCTCTGCATAGCCCTTGGCATGGATCGTCCGCAGCGCGGCCCGCGCCGCGGCCTCGCTCGGATAAGGCCCGGTGCGCACGCGGAACAGCGCGCCGGCCGGCATGACATAGCCGTTCACGCCCCGCGCCAGCGCATCCGCGCGGGCCCGGGAGGACAGCGCCGCGATCTGCACGACGAAACCGCCGGTGCGCGAGGCGGCCGGAGGCGCCGGGGTTTCAGGCGTCGGCGCGGGCGCCGGGGCCGCCGGGGCCGCCGGACCGGTATGCCGCACTTGCGCGATCCTGACCTCTGGCTGCGCGGGCGGCGGCGATGCCGGCGCCGTCCGGACGGGCGGCGGCGCTTCGGTCGGGGTTTCAGGCATGGGCGCGGCAAGCTGCACCGGCGGCACGGCGGGCGGAACCTCGACAGTGCGGACGGAAGGCGCAGGCACTGGCGCAGGTGTCGACGCGGGCGCGGGTGCGGGCGGGATCGGAGCCGGCGGAATGGCCGTCGGGGCCGGCGCGCTCGCGGTGCGCACGGGGCCGGTCAGCGGCGCGGGCGCGGGCGGCAACCGACGCGCCAGCGCGGTGCGCAGGCCCGGCGGCATGTCGAGTCGCTCGGGCACCTGACCGCCGGCGCGCAGGATCGCGCGCTCCTGCTCCAGCGGATTGACGAGGCGGACGCGCACGCCCGCCGTCCCGTCCGTCGCGATGCCGAGCTGGTGCGCGGCCGCTGGCGTCAGCGCGATGATCCGGTCGTTCAACATCGGTCCGCGGTCGTTCACGCGCACGACGATCGTCTTGCCCGTGTCGATCGAGGTGACTTCGACATAGCTGGGCAGCGGCAATGTCCTGTGCGCCGCCGCGATGGCGGTCGGCCGATAGGCCTCGCCGCTGGCCGTGCGGCGACCATCGGCGCTGTCCCAGAGAATGGCGGCATAGCCGATCTCGTCATAGCGGGTGACATCCACCGGCGTGTAGGTCTGCCCATCGATGCTGTAGGGCGCGCCGATCAGCCGGTGCGCGTCGCTGGCGGCCGGCGCGGGGTCGTTGTCCGGCTCCATCGGCGCCTCGGGCAAGGCCTCGCCGGACGCAGCCCTCGCGCGGCCGGGATGCGCCTCCCCCCGCCCGCCGATCATGCCGCAGGCGACGAGCGGCACGAGGCCGATCAGCGCGACGATTGCTTTACCGTTTGACCTCATCGGCAAGGAGCCCCACTGATAACGCATAGAAATTGGAACAATTATAGTCCAATATCGCGCGATAGTTACCAGTGAGTAAGTATGCCGTCTTGCCCGGCCCGTCCGGCTCCAGGAGCGTGGCCATCACGGTGTCGGCGGGCCAGCGTCCATTGACCGGCCAGAGGCCCTTCGCGCGCCATTCCGCCATGGTCAGCCAGCGGCTGTGCCGCTCGAACACGCGCGGGCAGCGCGGCGGACGGGTGCGGTTGGCGACGGCCGCGCGATCGAACCCCGCCGGCACGCGCACCGCGACGCCCCAGGGCTCGCCCCGCCGCCAGCCGGCGCGCACGAAATAATTGGCGATGGACGCGAGCGCATCGGCCTGGCTGGACCAGATCGCCGCCACCCCGTCCCCGTCCGCGTCGCGCGCGTCGCGCAGATAGACGCTGGGCAGGAACTGCGGATAGCCGAAGGCGCCGGCAAAGCTGCCGACCAGCCGCTCGCGCGGCACGCCCCGCTGCAGCATGACCATGGCGGAGAGCAGCTCGGGCTCGAACAGCGCGCGCCGCCGCCCTTCATAGGCCAGCGTGGCGAGCGAGCGCAGCAGGTCGAAATCGCCGACCACCGCGCCATAATTGGTCTCATGGCCGAAGATGGCGACCATGATCTCCTCCGGCACGCCCGTCTCCGCCTCCACCGAGGAGAGGAAGCGCCGATTCGCCTGATAGACCGCCCGGCCCCGCGCGATGCGCGCCGCATCGACATGGCGCAGCCGATAGGGCTCGAAATCGGGAATGGGCGTGTCCGCCGGCGTGGGTTTGTTGTCCGCGTCGAGCGCCGCCACGCGCGGATTGAAGCTGAGGCCCGCGATCGCGCGATCGAACGTCGCATCGGTCACGCCCATGGCGCGCGCCTTGGGCCGCAGGCTCAGGAGATAGGTGGAAAAGCCCGGATCCTGCCCCGCGCCGCCCCCGGTCTGCGCGGAGGCCGCCGGGCACAGGAACAGCATCAGCAGCGCCAGCAGGGTGGCGAACGACCGGGCGATCTGGGTGGGGAGGGAAATCCGGATCATACCCCCATTGTGGCGAAAGCGGCGCGTCTGGCAAGGGAAGCCGGCATGCCGGCCCCATCATTTCGGCGCATCGTCGCGGCGCAGCCACAGCAGCCCTTCCCTCCCCGCCCGCTTTGCTCTAGGCGCCGTCCGTCTCCCCCGGACCAGCCGAGGGACCAGGGACAGGTGGCCGAGTGGTTTAAGGCAGCGGTCTTGAAAACCGCCGTGGGTTCACGCTCACCGTGGGTTCGAATCCCACCCTGTCCGCCATCATCAACGTTCGCAGCCGGCATGGCGCGGTCATCGACCGCCCTCGCGCGTCCGCTCTTCCGACGGCCGCGTCAGTGACTGCAGCCGGAGCGAGGCGGCGAGGCCGAGACAGGTTGCGAAGAAGAGGCCGGGATTGGGCGAAGGGGCAAGGACGAGACTCGGCACCAGCGCGACCAGACCCGCGCCCGCCGCCACCTTCGCCAGGTTCGCGGCTTCGTTCCGGGGCGCGCGGACGAACGTCCGGATCATCGATCCGCATGTCGCCAGCAGGCAGACGATCCCGATCACGCCCATGGAGCCCGCGACGGCCGCGATCAGGCTGGACGAGCGCAGGGATCCGGGTCCCACGCCGAGGCCGAGGGACACGCCGAAGGCCTCGAGTGCCTTCTGCGACCAGAAATTGCGCTGGAGCGCGGAACTGCTCGCGCCCTTGTCCACCGTCATGGCGAGGACCATGTTGACGAAGCTGTCCGCGAACTTCGGGGACAGCAGCGCGACCGCGAGCATGGCGGCAAGGCCCGCGATCGCGACCGGGACGATGATGGAGACCGCCTTCCAGCCGGTCCTCCTGAGATCCAGGAAGAGCTTCACGGCCAGCAGCGCGAAATAGGCGGCCAGCCCCAGATAGGCGGAACTCGATGTGCTGAACAGCAGCGCCGCGCCGCACAGCAGCGTGGTGACGACGGCGATGATCCTGTAGACGCCGATGAAGGCCAGGCCGGAGGAAAAGAGGAAGAGCGAGAACATCATTTCCGCCCAGGAAGACGGCTCCGGGAAAATGCCGGAAATCCGGACGAAATCGCCATATTGCTGGCTGAGCTGGGCATAGTTGGCGTTGCGCAGGACAAGGACCGCCTCGGCGATCGCCGTTCCGGACAGCAGCATGAGCCCGACGCCGAGGATCAGGTGGATCCACGCCGCCCACAGCATGGTCCGGGAAATGGTCCGCGCCTGATCCATGGTCCGCACGGAGACCTGCGCCGTCAGCGCCATGAGGCAGGTGCCGATCAGATAGACGGCGGTGGTGATGTTCGACGAGACGGGCCGGAGCGTTTCGGTGTCGAACAGGCCGTTCATGCCCGCCGACGGACGCAGGGCCGGAACCTGCATCGCGCCCTGGAAGATGCGCGGCAGGAAGATGGCGCCGATCACGCCGTAGAGCGTGAACAGAATGAACGGCCACTGGCTGCGGAACGCCTCCTGCCAGCGTCCGGGCATATGCGTGCCCGGCAGCAGACAGCGCAGGACCAGGAAGCCCAGGGCGAAATAGGCAGGCGGAACCGACGATCCGCCGAGCGCGGGCAACTGTATCGCGGCCGAACCGCCCAGCAACATGCAGAGGATCACCAGCGCGAGCAGATGATGGGCCGGTGCCCTGAACAGCAGGACCAGGCCGACCGCCGCGAGGATCACGCCGATGAAGGTAGGAGTCACGCCGTCTCCATGGGCGGACCCGATGTCCGCTGGCCAGAGCAAAAATCGCCGCCAAGCGGCCAGCCGGTTCAGGAACGCGATCACGGGAACGAGATCCTTCCCGCTCCCATTGAAAATGACCTAGGTTACTATTCGGTTGTTTTCATTCCTCTAAATCGGCTGGACGCGACATGGGGAAGACAGGGATCCGGTTTCGAAGGCCGTTCGCGCGCCCGGCCCTGTGCGCGCTCCTGTGCCTTGCGGCATCCGGCGCCTCCCGGGTCGCCGCGCAGGACCCCGCGCCCGCCCTGCGCCTGGGCTATAACAGCCACTTCTCGCAAGGCTGGCCCGACAGGGACTGGCTTCTGATCGACAAACTCCCCGCCGACATGCTCCGCGATGGCCTGCACTGGAACGAGATCGAGAGATCGCCCGGCGACATCCGGTTCGATCCGGCGAACAGCGGATGGCTTCGCGCGGCGTGCCGGCGCGGCCTCAGGCCCGTTCCGGTGATCGCCATGAGCAATCCGGTCTATGACGGAGGCAAGACCATCCACAGTCCGGCCGGCCGGGCGGCGATCGCGCGGTTCGTCGCCGCTGTCGCGGACAGGTTCGACGGCTGCGTCGCGGGGATCGAACTGGGCAACGAGATCAACAGCGAGGGCAGGATCAACGGCCCCGCCGCGGCGAACGGCCCCGCCAGCTATGTGGAGATGCTGAAGGCCATCTGGCAGGCGGTGAAACCCCGGCACCCCGGCTTCCTGATCGTGGGCGGCGGCGCGCATAGCGTGGCGACCGGGTTCCTGGAGCGGATGTTCGCGCTGGGCGGGCTGGACTATATGGACGCGGTCGCGGTCCATCCCTACCGGACGGAGGTCGAAGGGCTCGACTGGGAGCTGGCGAACCTGCGCGCTGCGATGCGGCGTCATGGTCCCGAGCGCCCGATCTGGGCGACCGAGTTCGGGATCGAGGTCCGCGATCGGGCCATGTCCGACCGCCAGTCACCGGTCTTCATGGCAAAGATGATCGCGGTCATGGCGGTCAATGGCGTCGGCCAGGCGAGCTGGTATGCCCTGCGCGACGAGCAGCAATGGCCCAATATGGGCCTGTTCCGGCTCGACGGGCAGCCGAAGCCCGCCGCCCTCGCCTTCGACTTCCTGCGCCGGCATGTCCTGGCCGCCGGTCCCGCACGGCGGCTGGACGAGGCCGAACCGGCCCTCCACCACATCGCGTTCGGAAACGATTACCAGATGATCTGGGGCGCGCCCCGGCCCTTCTCCGTGGAGGGGAGCGCAACCTTCCTCGATCTCCAGGGCAATGCGATCGGGAAGCCGGCGGCAATTTCGGAGACCCCATTCATCCTCAAGGGCAGCGGCACGGTTCGGCTGGGCCCGCCGACGGTCCTGGCCGACAGCCTGAGCGGATTTGGCGGGGCGCCCTGGCGCTATTTCGCGCGAACGGCGAACGGCAAGCTGCTGCCGCTCAAGATCCGCGACTGGACCTGGTCGAGCGACCTGGTTTCGCCGGAGAACAATGACCTGAATGTCGGGGCGGGGACCCTGCTCCCCGCGGGCGCGCGCGACAACCCGACCAATGTGGTGATCCGTCTCCAGGCGCCGCGCGACGGCATGTTCGTCCTGTCGAGCTGCGTCTCCGGCAAGACACCCGCCAGCCTGACGATGACGGTTCGCCAGAATGGCCATGACCGCCTTACGACACCCCTGACCCCCGTCCTGACCGATCATCCGCAACCGGTCCAGCTCCGCGCGGGCGATGTCATCGAGTGGGAATTCGCGCCTGTCGGACCGCGCTGGCCGGCTTATGGCCGTTACAGGCTGCGCCTCCTCGCGCGCGGGGACGCGGCGACATGCGCGGAGAGCGCGCCATAGCCCTCCGGTCGCGACGAACCGAGGGATTGGCAGGTCCGGAATGGGACAGGTCCGCCCCCATACGGGACAGCCGGGACAACCGCCAAATTATGGCTAAGTTATTGCTTTCAGGCCTTGACTGTTCAGCCCTCGCCTCGGATACTGCTGTCCGGACGGCCCCCTCCGCGCACGCAGTGGACGGTTTGCCGTCAACCCGTGGAGGACTCTGGCTATGGTGGCGGGTTGGACACGTTTCGCGACCGACGAATGCCCGCGCTGTCTCTCGACGGCGATCGAGCGATCATCGTCCGGCTGGCGGTGCCAGTGCTGCGGCACCTCGCTTGAGCGAAGCACTCCGAAGGCGCCGGCCCTCGGAACGCCGGCAAGCGTGGATCGGATCGACGGCAGTTTCGCGCTCAATCCGAAATTCGCGATCGTGCTGATCCTCCTGCTCCTGATGCTGGCCTATCTGATGGCGGGCCGCGTCGATCCGAACGGCGGCATGCAGAACAGCAGTTGCAGCGGCAATTGCATGACCGGGAACATGGCCTCGCTATAGGCACGAGCGCCGGCCGGGCCTGCCGCTCCCTCGCGGCTTCGGCGCAAGGCATCGCAGAAGGACAAGGCATCGCAGCGGGAAGCGCGAGGCGCCGCGGCAGACAGAGGGGATCGGTTCGCCCGCCCTCGACGGATGGCGCAGGTCGCGGCGATCCGAAAATGGCAACCATATTATTTCATGCGGTCATAAACAGAAGCCGCTAGTCCAGGCCTGCTCCCGAGGAGAGATTGCGAAAGGTCTTCAATGCGACGCCCGATGGTCGGCAAGGCGAGCTGCAACCGCTGCAGACACTATCGATTGCCCGGGCAGGCGCGCGGCGAGCTTGACGGCGACGCGGAATCGACCGGAAAATGGCCGCGCCTGTCCAGAGGGCTGTTTCTCCTCGGCGCCGCGATCGGATGCTGGCTGATCGTCATCATGGCGATCCTGATGCTCTGGTGAGCCGTCCGGCCCGGGCGGCGGCGGATGACGGGAATGGTCGCCACCATCGCCTCACCCCGGCAAACTTCGGCGGCCGGGCTTCCGGCACGTTCGGACTGTCGTCCTGAGCGTTCCCTTCGCCAGTGGCCCCCTTTAATTCGCCAGTGGACCCCTTTAAAAAGACGGAAGAAATCTCTTTAGTGCGCACTGAAGAAGCGATGAACGAATCATATCCAGCGAAACCGTGCGAGGCGACCGATGGGCGTTCATTTCATGCCTGAAAAGACCTGCTCCATCGCGGACCTGATGGAGCGCAGCGGCGTCGCTTTCGGAACGAGCGGCGCGCGCGGACCCGTCACGGCGATGACGGACCGGACGTGCTTCGCCTATGCGCTGGCCTTCCTGCGCCATGCCGCGCGCGAAGGAGAATTCGGCCCCGGCCAGCCCGTGGCGCTGGCGGGGGACCTGCGCCCGAGCACGCCGCGCATCCTGCGCGCCTGCGCCGCCGCCGTGGAGAGCCTGGACGGCATCCCGCTCGATTGCGGCTTCGTGCCCTCGCCCGCCTTGGCGCTCCATGCCTTCGCCGGCGCCATGCCCTCGATGATGGTCACGGGGAGCCACATCCCGGATGACCGCAATGGCATCAAGTTCAATCGCGCGGCGAGCGAACTGCTGAAGCCGGACGAAGCCGCGATGCGCGCCGATTGCGTTCCGCTCGAGGAAGCCCTGTTCGACGCGGACGGCATGCTCCGCACGCCCTCCGCGCCCGGCGCGCCGGTGGACGTGGAGCGCGAATATATCGCGCGCTATCTGGACTTCTACGGCCCCGATGCGCTCAAGGGCGCGAAGCTGGGCCTGTATCAGCATTCCGCCGTTGGCCGCGATCTCCTGCTGCGGCTGCTCGAGGCGCTCGGCGCCCGGGTCACGCCTTTCGGCCGGTCCGACCGGTTCATTCCCGTCGACACCGAAGCGGTGCGCGAGGAGGATCGCGCGCTCGCCGCGCGGATCGCGCGGGCGCATGATTTCGACGCCATCCTCTCCACCGACGGGGACAGCGACCGACCGCTCCTCGCGGACGAACGCGGCGAATGGCTGCGCGGCGACGTGCTCGGCATTCTCTGCGCCCGGGCCATCGGCGCCACCCATGTCGCGACGCCGGTCAGCAGCAACAGCGCCCTGGAGAAATCGGGGTGGTTCAGCGGGACGGCCCGCACCCGGATCGGCTCGCCCTTCGTGATCGAGGCGATGAACAGCCTTTCGGCCGATAGCGGGCGGATCGTCTGCGGCTATGAGGCCAATGGCGGCTTCCTTCTCGACACGGACATCGTGAATGCGCAGGGCCGCGCGCTGAAGCGCCTGCCGACGCGCGACGCCGTGCTGCCGATGCTGGCGACGCTGATCCTGTCGAGACAGAGCGGCATGTCCCTGCGGACCTTGGTGGGGACGCTGCCCCCGCGCTATACGTACAGCGACCGGCTCAAGGCCTTTCCTTCGGCCATCAGCAAGCAGCATCTCGACCGGTTGCGGGAAGGCAGCCTCGAGACCCGGCTGGCGCGGCTCAGCGAGATGTTCGGCGCCATCAGCGGCACGGCGGTGGACATCGACACCGTCGACGGCCTGCGCATCCGCTTCGCCAATGAGGAGGTCATTCACTTGCGGCCGTCCGGCAACGCGCCCGAACTGCGCTGCTACACCGAGGCCGACACGCCCGGGCGCGCGCAGGCCATGGCGGAAGCGGTGCTGGCGCTGCTCGAAGGCTGGCGTTGAACCCTGCGCGCCCGCTCCGCCGCCGGATCATCGAAGCCTGACCACCGGACGGGTCATGCGGGCACTGCGGACAACCCTGCTCATCATCGCCCTGATCGCGGCGGCCCTGCTGCTCGTCGGCGCGCTGGCGACCTATTGGGAACCGGCCGATCTCATCAATATCGGCAGGGAACAGATCGCCTGGACGGCCATCGTCGCGGGACTCGCGCTGGCGTGGGCGGGCCGGAGGCGCGTTCCCACCCTGCTCTTCGCCTGCATGGCCGCGCTGCTCGGCGCGGCCTGCCTGGTCCCTCCGGCGAGGCCGGCCGCCTGCGCGCAGGGCCAGCCGGGCATCCGGCTCCTCTGGTATAATCTCGGGGGCGCCGACAGGCTCGATCTGGAAAGGACCGTCGACTGGATCCGGTCCCAGGATGCGGACATTATCGGCCTGGCCGAAGCAAAGGCGGGAGACCGCAGCGCCATCATCGCGCGGCTGAGGCCCGACTATCCGGCAGTCCAGTCCTGCCTGCGCGACGGACGATGCTCGACGCTGCTGCTCTCGCGGCTGCCGATCCAGTCATCGAGCGCCCTGGCGCGCGGCGACCCCGAGAATCGCAAGGCGCTCTCCGCCGTCACCATGACGCTGGCCCGCCCCCGGGTCACCCTTGCCGCCATCCACCTCTCCTGGCCGCTGCCGATGGGCAAGCAGCGCACCGAACTGGGCGAATTGTTCACGGCCACGGGCGCCGACCCACGTCTCATCATGATGGGCGACTTCAACATGCCGGAGACCATGCGCGCGTTCGCCGGTTTTCTCGAATGGACCGGCCTGCGCGCCGCCGATCCCGGCCGGGCGACCTGGCCGCTGCGGCTTGGAGCGCGGCGCACGATCCCGCTGCTCGGCATCGACCATCTGCTCCTTGGGGACGCCTGGGGCCTTCGTTCCGTCCGCGCGCTCGACGGCGCGGGATCGGATCACCGGGGACTGGTGGCCGAAGTCTGCCCGCTCTGATCGACGGGTCGGCCGAAAAACTCCCGCGAAAGCGTTCCGCCGATCCGCCGCAGTTTGAGCAGGCTGCGCAGGAACCGGTCCGGCCGCGACAGATTGCCCCGATGGAAGAACAGCAACCGGCCGATCCCGGGCGTCCTGCTGTGCGATCCGCTGCTGCCCACGCGATAGACGGCCGCGCGGAACGGCAGAGGCCCCAGCGTCGCGCCGTTCGCGGCCAGGATGGACCGGATACGGCGATGGCTGCCGAGCATGTCCTTGATCCATTCCGCATCCGCGTCCTCGAACCGGTCCGGAATGCCGTAAAGGTCCCCGCGGACGATGAGGCTGCTTCCGCACAGGTCGTTGAAATTGTCGACCCCGCAGAAGACGGCGCCGGCATCGTTCCACAGATAGCCCTTCGCCACGTACCAGCCGCCGCCCTCCGGCCGGGCACGCACATAGCCGACGATGCGGTTGCTGATGAGGTCGTCGTCGTCGATGATCATGAAATATCGGGAGTCCCGCGCGGCCAGCATGCCCGCCAGCACGCGGCGCCCCTTGTCGAACCGGAAAGCATCCAGGATCGCCTCTTCCGAGGCCATGCCCATGTCATGCAGCCTGTTGGGTGGGAAGGTGACGCGCACGACGGAGAACCCGTCCGGCATGGGCGGCAGATCGGCGCCCTCATTGGCCACGACCAGACCGCGCCAGTCCGGATGGGTCTGCCCGGCCACCGACTCCAGCGTCTGCGCCAGCTTCGCCGTCAATTGCCCCCAGTCCTTCGCGTTATGGGGATGGCGGACCGGGATGATGAAGGTCAGGAAAGGCGCGTCCGCGCGCGCATCCACATCCCGTGAAAAATCGCGGTGGAACATGTCACTCTCCCTTCGCGGCCATGACCGCCGCTCTGGCCCGCGCCCAGGCAACGGCCTTGTCCAGACTGTCCGTGCGCTCGGCAAGGTGGTTCTGCCCGGGATAGAAGGAGTCCATCAGCCCGCTGATCTTGCCGTAATTATTGTCCAGAACGGCATGCGGCCGCCCGAGCAGGGTCGCGCAGATATGGACGTGAAGCCGGTCCGTCACGAGCACCCGGCCGCGCTCGATCTGCCTGATGCCCCGTCGGAACCGCTGGTGCGCGGCCGCATCCAGGAACCTGAACTTGCGATACGCCCGAGGCGCCGGTCCGGCCCCGATCGCCGCCACCAGCTTGGTCGCCTTCACCTTGTAGCGGTTTTCCGTGACCCAGTCCTCGCGCGCCATGTCCGGATAAGCCCAGGGGCCGATGTCCGCCTTCTCCTGATCGTTCCGAAGCATGGCGAGCACCGGCATCCGCGCCCGCCGCGCGGTCACCGGGCCGATGGCGAACGCCATGTCGGGACAGAGATGCGCCTCGCAGTCGAAATGTCGCCGGGCGAAGTCCAGCGATCGCCGGTCGCGCACGAACAGCCTGAACCTGCCATGCCGCGCGATCGCCCGCGCCGTCCGGGCGATCCGGTCCTGCGCCATGAAATGGATGGACTGGGGGAACTGGATGATCTCCCGGTCCGGGAAACAGTCCAGCACATGTTCCCTGAAATCCTGCTTGCCCGGCCAGATGTCCCCGAAATTGCCGCCGCCATGGATGAAGATGGGACCCTCGGGCGCCGCATCCATGAGCGCCGCTTTCGAAAAATCATGTTCGCGGCAGACATAGGCGGGCTCGGCGCCGAAGCGCTTCGCGAGCCAGGCCATTTCGCCCAGCCAGATCGCCGAATCCCCGCAATTGCGGATATCGGGGAAATCGAGGATGGCGATCGGCGCGCCCGGCTGGACGGCCGACCCCAGCGCCTCATGGATCATGCCGTCCAGGCGCGCGAGAAGCGTCGCGGTGCCTGTCGCGCCAGCCATGGGGGTTGCGTCCGCGATCGGAACGGGCGAATGTCGCATCAGCCTGCGTGCCTCAACTTTCTGGTTGCCTTGCCAAGGATCTGGAGCATTTCCGTCTCGGGCCCGGCCGGTCGTCCGGCCCGCAGCCAGAAGACGAGGTTGGCGCCCACATAGACGAGGGCCCCGACGACGATCTCGAAAGCGACCTGCAGCCCGAGCGCCACGCGGTCCGCCGGCGCGCCGAACATGCGCGCGACCGTCCAGCAGCCCGCTGCCATGAGCGCCACCGAGATAAAGGCCCTCATATTGGCTTCCAGTTGGCGGATGACCGGCAGGTCGATCATCCGGGAGACGAGCGCCATGTTCACCGCGACCGCGAGCAGGCCGCTGACCACCCGCGCCAGCACCAGTCCCCCGAGCCCCCACCAGTAGAGCCCGGCCAGGATGATGGGGAAGCGGATGAGGAACATCTGCAGGTCGCGGATGAAGAGCAGCCGCGTCCCGTCCTGCGCCATGGCGAGCGGCTGCACGAGGGAACCCAGCGTCTGGAAGGCGAATATCGCCGCGAGATACTGGGTGATGAGCCCCGCATCATGCCACCGCGCATCCAGAACGATGCGGATCAGCGGATCGGACACCAGCGCGAAACCCACGCCGACAGGCAGCACGACCGCCGTCACGAACGTCTGCGCACGCTGATAGGCCGCGCGGATGCGGGCCGGGTCCGCCCCGGTATCGCGCATGACCATGGTGAAGCCGGGGAAGACGACCCGGCGGATCGGGTCCATCATTTCCGCCGTCGGGATCTGGGCCAGGTTGCTCCCCATGCGATAGATGCCGAGCCGCGCCAGGCCCAGGAACTTGCCGACCACGAGGAATTCGGCCTGCCAGTTGACGGTGTTCAGCACCTGCCCCAGCATCAGCCAGGCCGAGAAATTCCAGACCTCGCGGAAACCGGCGATGGTCAGGCGGGGCCGGTATCGCGTGAGCATGTAGGAGATGAGGGTCGATGCCGCCGCATCGGCGACGAGCCCGATCACCAGCGCCCAGTAATTCTCCAGACAGATGGCGGCGCCCACGGCGGCGGCGACGCTGAATGCGCGCTTCGCGATCATGATCCTGATATCCTGCGCGAAGTTGAGGTCCCGCTGCAGCAGGAAGCGATAGGGGTTCTCGAAGCCGAGCAGCACGGGGACCATGCTGAGCGCGGCCATGGTCGGGATCAGCCGCATGTCATCGAAGAACAGCGCCATGGGCCACGCCAGAAGCAGGCAGAGCAGCCCCAGCAGGCCACCCCGGATGAGCCCGACGGTCCACACCAGGCTCGCCGCGCCCTCGCCGCCCTGCCTGTGCCGCACGAGCGACTGGCCGAGCTGCATCTCGGAAATCGAATTCAGGATGGCCAGCACCGTGGCGGCCAGCGCGAAATGGCCCATATCCTCCGGGGACAGGAACCAGGCGATGAGGATGTTCGACCCGATCTGCAGCAGGTTGATGACGACCCGCGCCAGGGAGAGGCCGACGCCCCCGCTCAGCATCCTGTCAGTGCCGGTGGCCATATGCCCCCTCACCTTGTGCCGGTGCACGCCTCATCGGATCAGCGCCCGCTTGAGCCGCAGGGCGCCGAAGCCGATGACGCGCAACGCGCTCCGCCCGGCCTGCTGGCGCGACGCGCGATTCTGTCCGGATTCGTGCTGCAGGCGCATGAGCGTCTCCTGCTGGCCGGCCATGGCCGCGTCGACGATGCGCGCGCTGTCCAGCAGGACCGCGCCGTCGCCCGCGCCATCATGGGCAAGGGCGCGCAGCAGCGCCGAGGGCCGCGCCTCGAACGGGCAGACCTGCAGGATCGGCGCGAGACGCGGCAGGCGGATGCGCGGGGCCATGTTCGCGTAGAGCGCGCGACCTTCCGCCGCATTGCCGGCGAACATGGCCTCGATGCCGATGGAGGACGCGAAATCCTCCCACTTGAAGGGCACGTCGAGATGACCGTTGTTCCAGAAGGCGAACGGCCGTCCATAGGCTGCCGCGATGATCGCGCCATGCAGGGAGGCCGTCAGTACGAACGCGGCCGAGGCGATACGGTCGAGAATATCGCGCAGCGCGGCCTCGGACGCCCCGATCTCCGGATGGACCAGAATGTCCGCGCCGGAGAGCGCCAGCGTCTCGGCCGGCGACCGGCCATCCTGGACATGCGGGATCGCGATGACCTTTCCCACCGTTTCGGGATGCCGGCGCGGCGTATGGAACAGCGGCGCCAGCAACCCCGGGTCGCCCAGCACGGTGTCCTCCGGCAGACCCAGCACATCCCGCGTGCGCGCGCCGCGAACGCCGAAGAAGCGGCAATGCGACCGCAATTTCCGGCTCAGCGGCACAGCCTCGCGCGCGCCGCATCCCCAGAAGGCGATCAGGCCCGTGACATGGCCGCTGCTGTTGCGCAGGTCGCGCCGGATCCAGCGCTCGTCGATGACGCTGCCGATGAGGCGAAACACATCGGCATCGATCTTGGGATAGCTGAGCAGCTCCTTGCAGATGATCTCCGGGAGATAATCCCCGAAATTCTGCCGGTGATGATATTTCACGAAATAGGCGATGCGCTCGTCCAGCTCGCGAAATCCCTCGCCCACCGATCGTCGCCCGGAAGCGTCCCTGCGCCGCGGCTCAGCCATGGCGCAGCTCGATCCCGTCGACCAGGTCGCGCCATTGCTGCATGATCGGACCCGGCTCGAAATTCCGGATATGCTGCCGCGTCCGGGCCAGCCGGTCGGCGCGTTCGGCCTCGGACATGCCCGCGATCTGCCGCATGCCCCGGGCGATGGCGTCGGGATCGAGCGGGTCTGCGTCCATGACCGCGGGACCGCCGATCTCGCGCAGGATGCCGCCCTGCGAAACGAGGCACATCAGGCCATGGCTCGCCGCCTCGACCACCGGCATGCCGAACCCTTCCAGCAGGCTCATCAGGACGAAGCCGGACGCATTGCGATAGAGCCACCGCAGTTGCTCGTCGTCCACATAGCCCGGCATCACGACGCCTTGCGTGCGCGCGGCCAGCGCGGCGACGGCCTCGAAGCCGGGCTCCGGCCCGCCGGTCAGCACATATTGCCAGCCCTGCCCGGCAAGCCCCGCGCGGGCGAAGGCCTCGACGCAGCGAAGCTGGTTCTTGCGGTCTCCGATGTTGCCGACCGTCAGCAGGAACGGGGCCCTCAGCCCGGCCGGCCGCCGCTCCGCGCCGGTGCCGATCCCGGACCGGGTCGGGTTGTAGATCACCGTCGAGGACGCGAAGGCCGTGCCATAATGGGCATGGAACTCGTCCTGCGAGGTGCGGCTCACGAACACCATGTGCGGCCCGGTCCGCTCGATCAGCGCGAAGGCGTGGACATAAAGCTCCTTGACCCCGGGGGCGAACTGGGCCGGGTGCGTCACCGGCCCGATGTCGTGGCAAAGCACGATATCCTGCGGCGCGAGCCGGTGACGCACCACGCTCAGCGGATCGAGATGCAGCACGGGATTGCGATCGCGGATCTTCGGCAGCGGACCGACCAGGGCCGGCCGGAACACCCGGGCCTTGGTCTCCTCATGGGTGATGCGCCCCGCCACGCGCCGCAGGAACCCGTTGCTCGGCATATGCTTGATCCTGCCGTAACGGACGGACGAGACGCGCGGCCCCAGCGCGGAGATGACATCCTTGCCGAGGAACAGCTTGCCGGTCCTCTCGTTCAGCGCCAGCGTGAAATCGACATCTATGGGCATGGCAGGGTCCTAAACTGAAGATATTTTCGCCGGATTTCGCGGTTTTCCATCACGCTATAGGGATTCGATCCTTTCCGGCTCTATCCTGCCGGACAGCATGTCCTTCAGACCGATCCAGTTGCCCTTCGCCCGGCCGGCCCGGTCGATCCATGGCTCGGGCTGCAGGAGCCTGAGGTGGTTGGCAAGAATGTTGCGCCCCATCAGCTCGAGCGCGAACAGCCAGTCCATCGTGCCTTTTCGGGCGAGATAGACCGGGTTCACGACCTGCGAATAGCCGAGCCGCAAGCCGGACGTGCGCGCCCCCTTCACGCCCTGATGGACACCGGCGAAGGCGTCCGTCTTGGCAAGAAAGCCCTTCGCGCGAAGCTGCGCGGCGAAATCGATGTCCTCCTGCCAGCCATAGAGCTTCAGCCGCTCGTCGAAGCGCGTGGCGCCGATGGCGGCAAAGCGATAGGCCATGTTGCAGCCATAAAGGCCGGTCAGGCGCTTCCTGATCGAGAGATCGGGCGACGGGTCCGCGTCATAGGCGGCGATGAGCGACGCGGCCTCGGCGTCGCTGACGCCGGAACCGTTGATGCCGTCCGCCAGCAGCCGGCCATTGGCGCCGACCAGATCCGGGTGCCGCGCGAACAGGGCCGCCATATGCTCCAGGCAAAAGCGGGAGGGCAGATAATCATCGTCGAAAAAGGCGATCAGGTCCGGCATGTCCTCCAGCGCGTCCAGGCCCGTGTTGCGCTGGGCGGGCAGGCCCCTGGGCCCGAGCACGACCTTCGGCCGGGGCGCCCTGCCCTCGACCGGCGGCACGTCCGACGACGCGACGGAGGACAGGATGATCGCGCTCGGCGGCAGCGTCTGCGCGCCGAGCCGATCGAGCAGATTGGCCACATTGCGCGGACGGCCGATCGAGGCGATGATGACGGCGATCTTCGTCATCGTGGCACCCGGGCGGTTCGCGGTTCCTGAGGCTGCGTCACGGCCATTTTCAGAATATCGATCGCGGGATTCTGACGGTGTCGCCCGGCTGGATCGCGGAATCCGGCATGAGCCGATACTGGATTTCCGTGGCATCGCCGCCGTGGCGGATCAGCACGATCTTCTCGTTGGCGCGAAAGGTGAAGCCGCCCGCCTTCGCCACCAGCGCCATGACGCTCATCTGGCTCGAATAGGGATATTCGCCGGGCTGATTGACTTCCCCCAGGATGTAAACCGGGCGATATTTCACCATGTCGACCGTCACCAGCGGATCGCGCAGGACCTTCGCGCGCAGCTCGCGCACCAGCAGGTCCTTGAAATCCGGCAGCGTCAGTCCGCGCGCCTCGAGCGGACCGACCAGCGGGATGGACACGGTGCCGTCGCCGGCCACGGCATAGTCCTTCGAGAGCCGTTCCTCCCCATAGACATCGATGTGCATGACATCGCCGGCGCCGAGGCGGAACTGGTAGGCGCTGGTGGAAACGGGACGCTCGCCGCCGCCGGATGCGCACCCGGCAAGCAGCAGCGCCATGATCATGATCGGCATGCGCGTCATAAGTCTGATGCCTCCCCGGCCGGTCCATGCGCCGTCTCCCGGACCCATGGCGGCCGCTGCCCCGGCGCATCGGCGGCCAGGACGGTCCGCATGATCCGGCATAGTTCGAGGGCGGCCCTGTCCCAAGTGAAATGCGAGGCGCGGATGGTGCCGTCGATCGACAGGGCGGCATGCCGCCCCGCATCGTCCGCCAGCGAACGGAAGGCCGCACGCCATTCCTCGGGCCTGTCGGGGTCCGCATAGATGGCGGCGTCGCCGCAGATTTCCGGCAAGGCGCCGCATGGCGCGACCACGGCCGGGCAGCCCAGCGCCATCGCTTCGAGCGGCGGCAGGCCGAAGCCCTCGGTCCGCGACGGGAAGCCCGTGGCCAGCGCGGCGGACATGAGCGCCTTCAGCTCTCCATCGGTGACCCGGCCGGCGAAGACGACATTGTCCGGCACGGCCATGCCGGTCGCTTCGAACGCGGCCCTGCCCGCGCTGCCGAAGAGCACCAGCCTGAGATCGGCCAGCGCCGGTCCGCGAAAGGCGTCGATCAGCGTCGCGACATTCTTGTGCAGCTGCGTGGTCGCCAGCCCGATGACGAAGCGCGCGCCATGCAGGCCGAGACGGTCGAGGATCGCCGGATTGCTCGCATGGCGATGGACATGGTCCACCCCGTTGTGGACCACGCTGATCCGGTCCTCGGGCACCCGGCAGAAGCGGCGGATCTGTTGCCGGGAATAGTCGGAAACGGTCAGGATATGCCGGTGCCGCCGGACGATGACCGGCTGGACGAGCTTGTACCAGGCGCGGAACGGCAGGCTGTAGGAGCCCGGCGTCAGATAGACCTGGGCATCGTGGATCATCGTGACCGAACGCGACCGGAAGGCCGGGCCGATGTTGCAAAGGTTCAGTAGCAGCGCGGACCGCTCCTTGAGCGGCAGGGTGAACTGTTCCCACGGAATATGGCGCAGGGGCCCCATGATGCGCTTCGGCAGATCGACCTCGTCGGCATGATCGATGCCGTCCCAGGGCATGACGACGTCCAGATCGAGCCCCGCGACTGCCTCATGGCCTGCCCGCTTCAGGCGTGACAGGGCATTGGCCAGTTCGATGGCGACGCGATGTACCCCGGTGACCGGCGCGCTCAGGAACTTGCCATTGATGGCGATGGCCATGCCGGGCGATCCGCCGCCACCGACGCCCGCGTCCGGGCGCTCCATGCCCTGCTCGTCCCGTCCGGACGGCGCGCGCAAGGTCTCCGGCTGGATGCGGTTGCCCTCAAACACGGACCAGCGCTCCGATGTTCGCCCGGAAATGCCGCGTGGAGAAGCGCTCGGCGTTGCGCATGCACTCCTCCGGATCGAAGGCGTCCGCATCGAACGCGGTGACGGCGCCGATCAGCGCCTCGACCGTCTGCTCCGGGAAGAGGACGCCGGTCAGTCCGGGCACGATGCTGTCGAGCACGCCGCCGCTGCCATAGGCGATGACCGGCCGGCCGCTCGCATTGGCCTCCACCGGCACCATCCCGAAATCCTCTTCCGCCGTGAAGACAAGCGCCCGGCACCGCGCATAGGCCCGTTTGAGCGCGTCGAACTTCATGCGCGGCACGAAACGGATATTCGGTCCGGCCCGGGCATGGAGCGCCCGGCTCATCTCGCCATCGCCGACCACGACCAGCGGCAGGCCCAGCCTCGTGAAAGCGTCCACCGCGATGTCCGGCCGCTTGTAGGCGGTCAGTTCGCCTACCCAGAGATAATAGTCCTCGACCGTCTCGCTCGGCGAAAAGGCCTCGGTCGCGATGGGCGGCGGCACCACCGTGGACTCCCGTCCCCATGTGCGGCGGATGCGCTTCTGCACGAAGCTGGAATTCGCGACGATCTCGTCGATGCCCTGCGCGGTCTGGAAATCCCACTGCCGCAGCCCCGGCGCGATCAGCGGCATCATCAGGCGGGAGAGAAGGTCCGCATTGCGCCGGTAGAGATGATAATGATCCCACAGATAGCGCATGGGCGAATGACAGTAGCAGATATGCTGCGCGCCCGGCGCCACCATGACGCCCTTGGCGGGGCCGGACTCGCTGCTGATGACGAGATCGTAGCTGCCCAGGTCGAGATGGCTGAGCGCCATCGGCATGAGCGGCAGGAGCTTCCTGTAATGCCTGCGCGCGCCCGGGATCTTCTGGATGAACGTCGTGCGGATGCGCTGCCGGTTCAGCCGCTCCGAGACCGCTTCGGGCACATAGACATGGGTGTAGATGTCCGCGTCCGGAAACAGGTCGAGAAGCTGCTCGACGACGCGCTCGCCGCCCCGCATGCCGACCAGCCAGTAGTGGACGATCGCCACTTTCCTGTCCCTGACGGTGACGGGCGCGTCATGCGCGGTGATGGGTGCGATATACACGACCGTCACTCCTCGTAATATTTGCCATGTTTCTTGTAGAGGTATGTCGGATCGTCATATCCGAAGCGGATCCTGCGATTGAGGTCGACGCCGTTGAGGACGATGCCGATGTCGCTCAGCCTGCGCAGCGGCAGCAGCTTTAGCGCGGCCTTCACGACCGCTTCCCTGGTTTTGCGCCACCGGACGATGAACACCAGATTGTCCGCCAGCGTCACGATCTCGCGCACTTCGGCGATCGGCAGGACGGGCGGGCAGTCCAGGATGATGACGTCATACTCTTCGCGCAGCCTGGCGATGAGCCGGTTGAGCCGTCCTTTCTCCATCAGCCGGACGCCGGGATCGAAGGGGGTTGTGATCGGCAGGATGGCGACCCCGGCCGCTTCGTCGGTCATGATCGCGTCGGCGAGCGGCACGTCCCCCATCAGCGCTTCCCGCAGGCCCGGCCTGTTCGGGTCCACCGCGAGCGTCTGGGAGAAATCCCGCCGGACCACGTCGCAATCGACGATGCAGACGCGCTCGCCCATGCGTCCCAGCACATAGGAGAGGCTGGCGGACAAGGTGGTCTTGCCTTCGTCCGGCACGGCGGACGTCATGGCGATGACCTGGTTGCGGCTCGAACTGGCCTGGCGGATGGACGCGAGCATGCCCCGCAATGTCTCGTTGAACAGGCTGCCGGGACTGTTGCGGACCGTATCCAGCACGCCGCCCGAGTGCGCGCCGGTCGAGCCGAGCAACGGGACCGCGGCCAGGAAGCGGATGCCCAGGCGATCCTCGACATCCTCCCGGGTCGTGAACCCGGCATAGCTCGCTTCCGCCGCCAGCGCGGAGGCGCCGCCCAGAAGAAGGCCCATCACCAGCCCGAATGCCATGTTGAGGGCGAATCGGGGGCTGGATGGCGCCCCGGGCACGCGCGCCTCCGAAATGATCCGGGCGTTGGAGCGTTCCGCGCCGGACTGGGCCGCCACTTCATTGTAGCGCTGCAGATAGCTTTCGTAGAGCGCCTGCGACGCGGCGGCCTTGCGGCTCAGGTCCTCCAGCGCGACCAGCGAGCGATTGTTGCTCACCAGCGCCGACCGCGTGGCGCCCCGGCTGGTTTCGAGCGACGTCAGGCGCTGCCGGGACGTCGCGGCCTGCGCCTCCAGGGCCTTGATCGTCCGGCCGACCTCCTCGTCGATCTGGCGATCGATGTCGGCAAGCTGTTCGCGCGCGGCCACCAGGTCCGGATGGCCCGGCACATAGCGCTCCGACATCTGCGCGATATTGGCGCTGAGGCTGGCGCGCTGGGCCCGCAGCGCGTTGACCACGGCCGAGGCCGTGCCTGCGCCGACATTGCCCGTGCCGCGCCCGAGCTGGGCGCGGGCCGCGGCGAGCCGGGCCGCGTCTTCCGATGCCGACGCGCGCGCGGCGGCGACCTCCTGATTGTAGGTCGAGACCTCGCCTTCGGCCATGCCGGTCGCCGCCGCGCTCAGCAGATTGTTTTTCACGCGATATTGCTGGACGGCGGCGAAATCCGCCTGGGCCTGTTCGCGCAGCTCGTCCATGCGGGACTTGAGCGTCTCGATCGCCTCCTCATTGTCGGCGGCCTTGCTGCTGATCTTCTCAGCGCCATAGGCCTGGACCAGACCGTTCGCCAGCTCGGCCGCGAGCACGGGGTCCGGCGCCGTTATGGTGACGCCCAGCGCATAGGCGTCGCCGATCCGCTCGACCTCGGTCCGCCCGCGCAGCCAGGCCGTGGCGGCCGCCCGGAACCCGTCATCCGACGCCTTCCCGGCCGGCCTGTCCGGCGACCGTGCCCGGCGCACGCCCAGCCGCTCCAGCAGATTGCCGAGCGTGCTGCGCGGATCGAGGACCGCTTCCCGGAAACGCGGATCTTTCGCCAGTTCGAGACGATCGAAGACCTCGCCCGCCAGTCGGCTGGAAGTCAGCGTCTCGATCTCCGTCGAGATGGCGGGCGCCTGCTTCGCTTCCTCCGCCGCGCGCTCGTCCGTGCCCGGGAGGTTCGTCGCGGAATCGATGTTGATGACGACATCGGTCCGGGCGCGGAACTGTTCCGGCATCGCCATGGTGACGACCAGCGACAGCAGCGTGCACAGCGCCGTCACCAGCCCGAACAGGAGCAGCCGGCGCCGGAAGATCGCGATGAAGTGCCGGATGTCGAAGCGATCGGCATTCGAACGGCCGCCGGTCGGGAGCGCGGCCGGGCCTCCGTCGCTGAACAGTAGATCGCCGCCGCGAAATCGCTCGGGAAGGTTCATCCGTCGCACTCGCGATCAAGGGTTGATGGGGCGCTCACAGGACGAACCTCAAGCCGAGCTGCCCGAGCAGCCCCTCATAGCTCTGCACGACGGCGTCCCCGCCCCACTGGCGGCGCCAGCCGATCGAGGCATTGGTGTAGATGCGCTCCGAAAGCCGGAAGCTGGAGGAAATGCCGGCTTCGATCTTCCGGGCGGTGACGCCGATGCCGCGATACTGATCGTTCGCATAGGACAGGCTGGCCTGGACCCTGAGCCGGGGCAGCGGATCGTAGAAGGCCGTCAGGCGACCCGAGCGCTCGAGGATCGCCGGAACGGCGGCAAGGCCGCTGTTGCGCATCGTCTGCATGGCGGACAGCCGGAAGCTGAGGAGCGGGCGCGCATACCAGTCGATCGCGCCGTTGAAGGTGAGCCCGCTGAAATCCGCATAGCGCTCGACCTCGAAATTCTGGCGCACATAGCCGACCGAAAGCTCCGCGGACACCAGATTGCTGAGGTCTCCCCGCAAGCCGACGAGCGCCCGATAGCTCCTCGCATCACGCCGCATCGACGGCACCGCATCGGGCGAGCGGTCCTTGCTGTAGCTGACCGTCGCGAACACGACATTGTTCCTGCCGAGCGGCGCGCCGAGCTGCCCGGTGACGGTCGCCTGCTCGGTATTGCGGTAGGCAAGATCGAGCACGCCGCCCTCGACGAGCCCGACGGGGCGATAGTCGCGCCGGGAGAGAACGCCATCGAGCCGGAGATAGACCCGGCCGATACCGGTGGCCGCATAGGCACGCGCCGACTTCGTGCTGCCATGGACCGGCTCGGCCAGTCCGGTGCCGAGGCCATCGTCACCGCGATTTTCGACGAATTTCGCATAGGCCCCGCTGACGCCGAACTGCGTCGCATATCCAAGCTGGTAGCGGGCATTCAGGTTCACCGCGTAGGTTTCGCGATTTTCGGTCTGGTTGTCGGCATAGCGCCTGAGGTCGCCGGAGGCGTCGAGGCTGAGATCGAGGGGGAAGAGGTTCCGCCGCACGGTCAGCGCCGGCCGCAGGTCGAGCAGGACGTCGGCCTGACCATCGCGCTGATTGTAGACATTGCTGTCGACCGCCGCCGAGAGGCCCACCGACGGCTGGACCTCGAAACTGCCGACATAGATGGGCGGACGGTCGAACGAAGGCTCGGACCGGTTTCCGGCCACATCCCGGCGGAACAGCGGCCCTCCGTCATTGGGCAGGAGGCCCCGGAAGGTCTGCGCCCCCGCCTCCCCGGCCGGAACCAGCACGAGGCCCATCGCCACGCCGAAAGCCGCGCCGGCCCGCACTGGCCCGGCAGGTCCGGACGGACGAGCCCCCGGGCGGCCCTTCATCATGACGCCCTCACGCCGCCATGGCCGTCCATGCCGGCCGCCGCGATCATGACGGCGCGCCCGGCGGCAAGGGCCGGCGCATTGGCGCCATGAGACGACGTCCCAGTGTGAGTCACGATGCCGGACTGCGTGTCGATCGAGCAGGGGCCGCATCCGCGTTCTAGAACGCCCCCCTTGCCAGACCCACGCTCGGAATCGTCGCGGCCATAATTCGCAGATGCAACCAGAAGCTGCGCGAACGCACAAAACAGACATCCATCGCGACCCGGCGCCGATACGAGACATGGTTGCGGCCGCTCACCTGCCACAGGCCGGTGATCCCGGGGCGCACCACGCAATATTCCCTGAAGTAGCGTCGATATCGCACGATCTCCTCGATGACGATCGGGCGAGGTCCAACAATGCTCATGTCACCCCTGAGCACGTTGAAGAGTTGCGGAAGTTCGTCGAGGCTGCTTCTTCTCAGAAATTCGCCGATTCTGGTTGTCCGGGGATCCTTCTTCAACTTTTGATCCCGCGCCCATTCGGCCCGCGCCCCGGGGTCGGACGCCAGCAATTCCTTGAGGCGCGCATTGGCGTCCACGACCATCGTGCGGAACTTGTAGCAATGAAAGAGCCGGCCGCCTTTCCCCAGGCGGCTTTGCCTGAAGAAGATCGGGCCGCGATCCGAAATAACGACCCCGAATGCCACGACAATCATCAGCGGCAGAAACAGGATGATCGCAAGACAAGAGACAAGGATATCCGTTGCCCTGATCAGGGCTTCATGTCGCCGCGACACCCTGGAACAGAATATGGAGTCCACATCCATTGAATCCAGATAATCGTCATCGCCATTCGACAATATACTACAGAATCTGCTTTGTTCGAGGTACATATCACCTCCATCCGATGCAGTTTCGACAGATATTACGAGCCGACAGCCATGCGATTCAGCGGCATATCTCCAATGTTATTTGATTTTATGGATATTGAAATATTATATTTCAACAACTTGTCGTGTTTTTTGATGAGATTGTCTCACGGCATCAAGTGCAAACGAATCGTGAGAACATCTCTGTGACAAGCATCAATGAGTCATCCGGAACCTACCCCGTTTACCAATTCATATCCAGAAAAATTTTGCAACGCAGCATGCCATTCGATCATCTTTATTGTGATTAATTATATATTAACTACAGACCTCTGCGAAATTCCGGCAATTTTACTTGATCCATCCGCCTTCATCGAGACCGGGCCCGCTCGATCGGCTTCCTCCCGTCCGGCCCGGCTCCCGGCAATCCCCATGTCGCGCACATGGTGCATCCAGCGCAGGCCGAACGCTGCACCCGCGCGGCCTTCCCCCATGACGGCCCGGTACTGGTCGATGCGGTTGTCGCGGGTGGCGTGCATCCGTCCCGCCATGATCCCCGGTGCCGGGGATGAAGCCGAAATGCCTATGCCGCCATCCCTGTCGGCCTCGTGCGGGAAGCCCCGGCCGGTCCGTCCTTCAGGGATGGATGGGCGGCAGCGCCTCTCCGTTCACCGTGACGGGCTTCGCGCCGACGAGGATGAAGGCGATGCGGCAGATCTCGTCCGCGCTCGGATTGTGCCAGGCGTGGATCGTGCCGCGCTGGACGATGACGTCCCCCGTCCGCGCGCGGCGGCGCAGCCCGTCGTCGAGCAGCAGGTCGACCTCGCCGGACAGCACGATGCCGTAATCGATGCTGCTCGTGCGATGCATGGGCGATGTCCCGCCCGGCAGCATATCGACGATGCGCAGCACCGTGCCCGCGTCCAGCGCGAGGCCTGCGGCATGGTCGCGTCCATCGGCCGGGTCGTCATTGTCGGCCGGCACGCGGGGCGTCGCCCAGAGCAGGGCGAAGCCGGCATCGCCGCTTGGAATGGGCGTGACAGGGAGGGCGGCGTCGTCGACAATGACGGCGCGCCCTCGCGCGTCGTGGCCCGTGACGATGCGGCGGACCGCCGGGCCCGTCATGCCCGCACGACCTTCTGCGCGATGGCGCCGAACGGTGCCCATCCGTCCGCCGCCCTCGCCTCCATGCGCACCGTGTCGCCGAAGCGCATGAAGTCCGTGCGCGGCGCGCCCTCGTCGACGATCTCGATGCCGCGCCGCTCCGCGATGCAGGAGGAGCCGATCTCGCGGAAATTCTCGTTGGAGACGGTGCCCGAGCCGATGATGGTGCCTGCCACCAGATCGCGCGTGCGCGCGGCGCGGGCGACCAGCTCATGGAAGCCATATTGCATGGGCGCGCCATTGGCCGCGCCGAAGCGCTGGCCGTTCCAGTCCACCAGCAGGTCGAGGCAGACGCGCCCGTCCCGCCAGCCCGCGCCCAGTTCGTCCGGCGTGACCGCGAAGGGCGCCATGCTGCAAGGCGGCTTGGCCCAGACCCAGCCGAAGCCGGTCTTCATCTCCGGGCCGGCGAGCGTGCGCAGCGACCAGTCGTTGATCTGCACGACGAGCCGGATGCGATCCAGCGCATCGCGCGCGCTGATGCCCATCGGCACGGCATCGACGATGACGCCGAACTCGCCCTCGAAATCGATGCCGAGATCCTCGGAGGGGAACTTCACATCGTCATGGGGCCCGTAGAATCTGTCGGACGCGCCCTGATACATGAGCGGGAAGTCGATGGCCGGCTTCACGATGCCGAGCGCCTGGTCCATCAGCGCGCCATGCGCCGGATAGGCCGATCCGTCGAGCCACTGCCAGGCGCGGGGCATCGGCGCGGCGAGCTTGCCCGGATCGAGCGGATCGCCCTCGCCCGCCTCCAGTCGCGCCGCCAGATCGCGCAGCGCGCCTTCCACGCCGGGCCAGTTCTCCAGCGCCGTCTGGAGCGTGGGCGCGATGTCGCCCGCGTCCCGGCAGCGCAGGCCGTCGCGCGATACCAGAACCAGTCGTCCATCCGGCGCGCCGGACGTCAGCGTGGCAAGTCTCATCTCTCTTCCTCTTCCTGAATGTCCGCCAGCACCGCCTCGACCAGCGCGGGCAAGGATCCGTCATGGCGAAAACCGAGCCCGTCCGCCATAGCGGTGGACAGTTCGGGCAACCGGCCGAAGCCGGCCTCTATCGCCGCCTGCGGCGCATGGCGGATCAATGCGGGATCGCCGCCGGTCGCGCGCGCGATGGCCGCGACGAGGTCCGCCATGCGCACGCGCAGCGCCGGCAGCGTCAGGCAGCGGGGCGCGGGAATCGCGGGCAGCGACAGCGCATGGACCATGGCATCGACGACGGCCGGGCGGGAAAGCAGCCACATGGTCGCATCCGGCGAAACCGGCAGGGTGAACGGCGCGCCTTCCCGCAGGGCATGGAACAGGTCGCTCATGAAGGCCGAGATCATGCCGGACGGCGCCTTGGGCCGCGCGACGATGCCCGGCAGGCGCAGCGACAGCCCGTCGAGCGCGCCGCGACGGGACTGGCAGGCGATCCACTGCTCCATCATCGCCTTGTGCGCGCCGTAGAGCATGCGGGGCGCCGGCGGCATCCCGTCGGTGACGCGGGCGGGCAGATCGTCTCCCAGCACGGCGATGCTGCTGGCGTAGACGAAGCGCGGCCGGTGGCGCGCGGCGGCGTCGATCAGCGCGCGCGTCGCGGCGACATTCACCTGCCATGCGTGATCGGGCGCCGCCTCGGCCGCGCCGCCGGCGACCGTGGCGAGATGGAAGACCGCATCGACCGGCCCGGCGAAAAGCCGTTCGAGCAGGGCCGGATCGCCGATCTGGCCGGCCAGTCCCTGCGTGATGGTCAGGTCCGTCGCCAGCACATCATGGTCGAGCGCGCGCAGCCGCCGCGCGAGCGCGCGCCCGACGAACCCGCCGGCCCCCGTGACGACGATCCGCATCTCAGCTTCCGTCCGTGATGGAGGTGCCGCCGTCGACGGCGATGGTCTGGCCGGTCACGAAGCCCGCGCCTTCCCCGGCCAGCCATGCGCAGGCGGCGGCGACCTCGTCCGCCGTGCCGACGCGGCGCAGCGGCGTCATGGCGAGGCGCTTCGCCATGAAGGCGGCGTCCGCCATGAGCGGGGCGGAAAAGCCGGTGTCGATGAAGCCGGGCGCGAGCGCGTTGACGCGGATGCCGCGCGGCCCCCATTGCACGGCGAGATTGCGCGCGAGCTGCGCCAGCCCGGCCTTGGAGAGCGCATAGGCATTGATCGCGCCGTTGCCGCGCAGGGCCGAGAGGCTGGCCATCAGCACGGCCGAGCCGCCGCCGCCCGCCGCCATGACCGGCAGCGCCCGGTCGCACAGCGCGACGGCGCCGCGCAGATTGACCGCCATCACCCGGTCGAAATCCGCCAGATCCCATGTGCCGGCCCTGCCCGTGATGCCGGCATTGCTCACCAGAATGTCGATGCGTCCGAAAGCGTCGAGAGCGCGGTCCACCGCCTGCCTGGCCGTCGCGGGATCGGCGATGTCGCCCGCGATGCCGACCGCGCCGGGCAGGCGCGCCGCGAGCGCATCGACCGCCGCCGCCTCGTCGCTCGTGACGGCCAGCCGCGCGCCCGCGCGCGCGAACCGCTCGACGATGGCGAGGCCGATGCCCCGGGTCGCCCCGGTGACGAGCGCCACGCGCCCGGCCAGCGCGCCCTCGCTCATGCCTCGAAGATGGCGACGGCGCGGGTCCAGCCGGCCGATGCGCCGCGGATCTTGTGGGGGAAGCAGGAGACGGTGAAGCCGTCGGCGGGGAGCGCTTCCAGATTGTGCAACTTCTCCAGATGGCAGTAGCCGATGTCGCGGCCGGCCTTGTGGCCTTCCCAGATGAGCGAGGTGTCGCCCGTCTCCGCCACCTTGCGCGCGGTATGGCTGAACGGCGCGTCCCAGCTCCAGGCATCGGTGCCGGTCACCCGCACCCCGCGCGAGGTGAGATACATGGTCGCCTCATAGCCCATGCCGCAGCCGATATTGACGAAATCGGGATTGCCCACCGCCATGCCGGCCGCCGTGTTGACCAGCACGATCTCCAGCGGCGCGAGGTCATGGCCGATGCGGGCCAGCTCCGCCTCGACATCGGCGGCGGTGACGACATAGCCGTTCGGGAAATGGCGGAAGTCCAGCTTCACCCCGGGCTGGAAGCACCATTCGAGCGGCACCTCGTCGATGGTGATGGCGCGCTTCCCGCCGTCCATGGTCGGGTGATAGTGCCAGGGCGCATCGAGATGCGTGCCGTTGTGCGTGGTCAGCTTCACTGTCTCGGCGGCCGCGAAGCCCGCGCCGTCCGGCGTCTGCTCCGCGGTGAGGCCGGGAAAGAAGTGCTGCACTTCCGTCATCGTGTCGCTGTGCGTCTGATAGTCGATATGCGGCCGCATGAAGGGCGGATCGGTGATGACGTCATTTTCCAGATAGATCGACAGGTCGACGAAACGGCGGGTCATCGTGAAACTCCTTCAGGCAGGTCGGCGGAGGCCGAAGGCGCGCCCGCCCGCAGCGCAGCGCGCAGGCCCGGTGGCGTGACGACGAGCGCCAGCAGCGCGCCATAGGCGATCTTGAACGACAGCGCAGCCCACCAGCCCAGCGACGCGCCGCCCAGCATCAGCCATGCGCCGCCGACCAGCCCGCCGGCGAGCAGCGAACCCAGCGCCACGATCCCCACGCGCGCCGGAAGGGAAGCCGGCAGCAACGTGCGGCCCGGCGCGGGCGCGAGCAATCCCTTGCGCAGTTTCGCGCGGGTGAGCAGGCCGGGCACCAGCGTCGCCATCAGGCCGATCATGAAGCTTTGCGGCAGGAAATCGAAGGCATAATGGCCAAGGCCCGCAATGGGCACCGGGTCCAGCCGCCCGAAGACCAGCAGGAAGAAGACGAGGCTCAGCGCGCCGTTGATGACGATGCTGATCGCGCTCTCCCTGCGGACATAGGCGGCATGCCCGCTCATGCGACGTGGCCGCCCAGCGTATCGGCGAACCAGTCCGCGATATAGTCGCGGCCATAGCTCATATTGTCCGCGCCGACATGCTCCACGCCGCCCTCGCGCTCGGTAAAGAGCTTGAGTTCGCGGCGCGGCGAATTGACGAGCTGCTCATAGCAGTCATGCGCATATTGCACGCTGATCTGCCGATCCTGCGCGCCGTGGGTCACGAGGAACGGCACCTTCACGCCGCCCATATGACCGTTGAGGTTCATGTCCTTCGCCTTCTCGAAGAAGTCGTCCATGTCCTTCGCGCCGAACGCCCACATGACGTGCGCCCAGTAATGCGGCACGGGATTCTCGCCTTCGCGCTTCAGCCGCTTGTGCTGCACTTCCAGCCAGTTGTGATTGGCGCCCCAGCAGGCGCCGGACGCGAAGCGCGGCTCATAGGCCACGGCGCGCGGCGCGAAATGGCCGCCGAGCGAAATGCCGGTCATGCCGATGCGGGCGGGATCGACATCGTCGCGCGCCTCCAGCCAGTCGATCGCCTTGCCGGCCCAGCTTTCGCTGTGCGGATCGACCGGGAGGCCCTGCAGGCGCAGCGCCTCGCCCGAGCCGGGCTGGTCCACGCACAGGGTGGAGATGCCGCGCCGCGCCAGCGCTTCGGGCAGGCGCGACCAGTAGAGCAGCTCCTTGCAGCTATCGAGGCCGTTGCAATAGACGACTACGGGCCTGCGCCCCTCGCCTGGCGCGCGCGTGTAGAGCGCGGGCATGGTGCCGGTCGCGAGCGGCACCTCGACGCGCTCGCGGTTGATGCCGCCGAGCAGGGTCGAGCGGTCGAACGCCTCGCGCGCCTTCGCATAGGTCTCCTTGCGGCCCGGATGGCCATGGCCCTGCATGCGCTCGCCGGTGAACATGTAGAGCGCCGCGCGTTCCAGCTTGTCCGACGCGGAGAAGGCCCGGCCGCGCGCCTCGTCCTCGGCGGCCAGCTCGATCAGCTTCTCCGCCATCGCCACCCAGCGGGCCATGAACTGCGGCGTGCCGGCGTCCGCGCCGCTGGCGGCGGCATCGCGGATCGGCTGGCACATGTCCACGATCTCGCCGATCCGGCCGCCGCTCTCCATCGCGATGGCGACCGAGAGGTTCCAGATATAGTTCGGAAAATATTCGAACAATGCCATGATGTCAGGCCTCCACCGCCACGAACAGGCCGGGATTGACCTCCGGCTTGGGCAGCGTCTGCGGTCCGCCAACGCCGATGCCCCACTGGTCCATCACCATCGGCGCCGGCTCGTGGATGACGGGCTCGCGCGTCTCGAAGTCCACTTCTTCCAGCTCGGCCGTATATTCGGTGACGAAGCCGCCCGGCGTGACGAAATAGCTGAACGTGTTGTCCCCCGCCGTGTGCCGGCCCGGCCCCCAGCCGATGCCGATGCCCTCCAGCTTCAGGCGCCGCGCGCCGCGCATCATGCCGTCAACGCCTTCCATATCATAGGCGACATGGTTGAGGCAGGGCGGGCCGGGCAGGATGGCGAAGCGATGATGCGCATTGTTGCAGCGCAGGAAGCACATGAAGTCGCCCAGCCAGTCGCTCACCCTGAAGCCCAGCACGTCGGTGAAGAAGGCGACCAGCGCCTTGTGATCGGGCGAATGCAGCACGATGTGGCTGATCTTCACCGGCACCCCGTCCCAGCGCGCGATCTCGCGCTTCGCGCCGCGCGCGACATCGCTCGAAATCTCGAATTGGAGCCCGTCCGGCGAGAAGAAGCGGAAGCCATAGCCCCCGCCCGGCGTGGTCAGCTCATGCGGCGCCGACACGATCTTCGCGCCGGCCGCCTGCACCTTGCCGAGCAGGGCGTCCACATCGGCGCGGCTGTCCGCCGCCAGCGCGATCACGTCGATCCGGTTCTCATCCGCCTTGCGCAGCCGCACGACATGATGCTCGTCATGGCCCTGCGCCTTGAACCAGGCCATGCCATCCTCGCTGGGCACCTGCTCCAGGCCCCACAGCCTGCCATACCAGTCGCACTCGGCGTCGAAATCGACGACGCCATAGCCGACATAGCGGATTTCGGTCACTCGGCTCATTCTGGCTATCCTTTCAGATCGGCTGCGCCGTCAGTTCAAACATTTCCTGGGTCGCCTTCGCATTGTCGACCGGCGGGCCCTTGCCGAGCTGGCCGAGGCAGATCGCCAGCGACTTCTCGACGATGTAGCGGCACCGCTCGAACCGCCGCGCGCGATAGGCGCGCAGGGCATCCTGCAGATCGTCATGGCAGGCCAGTTCCTCGGCCAGCACGAGGCTGTCCTCGATCGCCATGCCCGCGCCCTGCCCCAGATGCGGCGTGGTCGCATGGACCGCGTCGCCCAGCAGCACCACGCGCCCCTTGTGCCAGCCGCCATAGAGCATCATGCCTTCGAGCGGCCGGTAGACCACGCCGTCATCGTCGGTGATCTGCTCTGCCAGCGCGCGGATCGCCGGCGCGCTGCCCTTGAGCTTGTCGCGCATGGCGGCCGCCAGCCCCTCGCGCGGATAGCGCGGATTGCCGGGCTCGGGCGTCGTCACATACATGTACATGAGGTCGCTGCTGACCGGCACGAGACCGACGCCCGTCGGCCCGTTATAGACCTGCAACGCGTCGAGATCGGCCGGACGCGGGAAATTGTAGCGCCACACCGCCTGCCCGGTGAATTGCGGCGTCTCGGCATCCGGCATGATCGCCGCGCGGGTCTGCGAATAGACGCCGTCCGCGCCGATCACGAGATCATAGTCGCCCTCGCTCCCGTCCGAGAAGGTGACGTGGACGCGGTCCCCCCGGTCGTCGATCGCCGTGGCGGTGAGGCCCAGCCGCACCGTCGCGCCGCTGGCGATCGTCTTGTCGCCCAGCACCTTGTGCAGCGCGGGCCGGGCGATGCCGACATTGGCGGGATAGCCCTCGGCGAGGCGCGGGGCCGGCACGCGCGCGACCCGGGTGCCGTCCGGCGCGAAAATCTCCACCGCGTCGAAGCCGACGCCGGCCGCGAGATAATCGTCCAGGATGCCGAGCGCGGCGACGGCACGCACCACATTGGCCTGCTGGATGATGCCGACGCCATAGACGGACCAGCTCGGATCACGCTCGATCACGTCGACCGAAAAGCCCCGCCCGCGCAGGGCGATCGCCGAAGTGAGGCCGCCGATGCCGCCGCCGATGACGAGAATGTTCAATGCCTGCATCCCTTCAGAACCTGTCCAGATCGCGCGCGGGCGCCACCGGCCCGGGGTAGCGCTTGTGGATTTCCGCCACATAGGTGGCGAGCCGGGCATCGTCGGCGCGAGCGACGACGAGATGGGTGAGCACCACCGACTTGACCCCCATCGCCTGCGCCATGGCGCCGACCTGATCGGGCGTCAGATGATGCGTGCTCAGATGCTCGATCATCGCCGTCCGGTCGCTTTCGGGCAGGTCGGGCCGGATGCGGCCGATGGCGGCCACGGTGGCGGGAATGTCGATCATCTCGCTGACCAGCATGTCCGCGCCCTTGCCGAGCGCCACGACCTTGTCGCTGGGCCCGGTGTCGCCGGTGTAGAGGATGGACCGGTCGGGCAGGTCGAAGCGGAAGGAGAGCGATTCGAACGCGCGGTCGTCCGCGCTGCCCGCCGGGAAGCTGTAATGGGTGTTCTTGACCGCGCGCACGGTCATGTCGTCGACGCGCAGGGACGCGCCGTCGCGCAGTTCCGTGACGGCGACCGTGCTCGCCGGATCGACGCGCCCGGCCCCTTCCAGGCCGTAGCCCGCGTCCGCGCCCGGCTTCATGGATGCGATCAGCCCGTCGACCAGCGCCTTCGTGCCCGGCGGCCCGTAGATACGCAGCGCGCCCGGCACGTTGGTCTGGTAGCGCAGGCCCAATATGGCGCCCAGCCCGCCGGTATGATCGAAATGGAGGTGGCTGATGAACACCGCCTTCACCTGCGGCAGGAAGATATTGCTCTTGATGAGCTGCTCCACCGCGCCGTCGCCCGCATCGACCAGATAGACGGACGGGCCCACGATCAGCGCATTGGCCGGCTGGGAACGGCCGGGTTCGGGCAGCGGCCCGCCCATCGTCCCCAGCGTGATGAAGCTGCTCTGCGGCGCGGCCGGCGGCGCGTCGGCGGAAGCCGCCGTCGCGAGCGCCAGAAGCCCGCAGGCGGCCAGTGACAGGAACCTGTTCATCGTCGCGAACCCCTCCTTCAGAATTTCATGCTCGCCCGCACGCCATAGGTGCGCGGCGCCATGTAGATGTTCGTGGTGGCGGAGGCCGCATTGTAGATCTGGCCCGCCGTCGGAAAACGATCATTTTCGATGTTGCGCACGAAACCCGCGATCGACCAGCGATCATCCTCGGGTCCGAAGGCGACCTGCGCGTTGGAGGTCCACGTGCTGCCGACGATCTGGCTGTCGAGATACTGGAAGCCGATGACCCGGCTCGACTTATATTGCGTGTCCGCCGACAGGACGAGCTTGTAGGCGCCCAGCGGCACGGTCTGCTGCGCGCCCAGATTGATCGTCCAGCGCGGCGACTGATAGGCCGGCTGACCCGAGCAGTCGATGTCGTAGAGGCCCGGCGTCGCGCTCACGCTGTAGGAGCAGCCGGTCAGCGGCGGCGTGGCGCCGATCGGCTCGCGATAGACGAAGTCCTTGAACTTCGCGTGGAGATACTGGACGTTCGCGCTCAGCAGGGTGGTCTCGGTCGCCAGGAGCTGCGCCTCGACCTCCACGCCCTTGTTGGTGGAACGGCCGACATTCTCCGTGAACTGGCCCTGATTGCCGTTGATGTCGACGCCGGTGTGGTTGACCTGCTGGCTGCGGTATTTCCAGAGGAACGCCTCGATGTTGAGCTGCAGCCGGTTGTCGAACAGCCGGTTCTTGAGGCCGATCGTATAGGCGTCGATATATTCCGGCTGGAATGTCTCATAGCCAGCCGACAGGGCGAAGCCGCCGGAGCGATAGCCCGTCTCGTAGCTGGCATAGAGCAGCGAACGCGGCCCGACATCGAACTCGGCGCCGATATGATAGGTGATCCGGTCGCCATCGAGCGGCGCATCCACCGCCGTCACCGCATGGATGAGCAGCGCGCCGGTCGTGCCGATCGGCCGCGCCTGCCCGCCCGGCACGCTGGGGAATTCCGAGGGAAGCTGCGTGTAGCTGTCCGTCACCGGCAGCAGCGGCGCCGTGGGGCAGGACGGACGGCCGTTCACCGTCACGTTGCAGCGCACGATGAACACATCCGCCTGCCCGTCGAAATCCTTCTTGTCGTTGGTGTAGCGCAGGCCGCCGATCAGGCGCAGCCGGTCGGTCAGGTTGGCCGTCAGGCGCCCGAACAGCGCATAGGATTTCGTTTTGGAATTGAAATCCTGATAGGCGTTGAGCGCCTGCTGGGCGAAGACATAGTGGCCATCGACCGTCTCGTCATAATAATAGGCGCCCAGAATATAATCGAACATGCCGATGCGGTTGCCGGCGAAGCGGGCCTCCAGGCTGAACTGCTCGTCCTTCTCGCGGATCGCCCCGATGAAGGCGGGCGCGGCGAAATTATTGTCCAGCCGCGAATAGCGCCAGGCCGGCATGACCGTCAGCGTGCCCGCGCCCGTCCGCCAGTTGATCTCGGCATTGGTGCCGTAGAAGCTGTTGTTCTGATAGACATTGTCATAGAGCGGATCCAGCGTGCGGCCGGATGCGCCGCTGAACAGCGTCTGCCGGTAGGCCTGCGCCTCGGGCGTGAACAGGCCCGAGTCCGGCCCCAGCCCGGATTCGACGAACTGCTGCCCGGTCAGCGGCGAATAGACCAGCTTGCCGGCATAGCTCGAACCCGCGCCCTTGCCGCCGGTGTGGGAGAAGTCGCCGCCCACGCGCACCGTCAGATTGTCGGTCAGCTCGGTCATCATCTGGACGCGCAGCGCCTGGTTGCGCTCGTCCGACGTGCCGTCGTCGAGATAGCCGCTGCGGCTGACCAGATTGCCCGAGACGCGGATCGCGCCCTTGTCGCCCATCGGCAGGTTGAGGGCGCCCTGCAGGTTGAGCGCGTCGTAATTGCCATAGCTGGCGGTGAAGAAGCCGGAGGTCTCGCCCAGCTTCGGCTTCACCGGGATGACGTTGATGGCGCCGGCCGTCGCGTTGCGGCCATAGAGCGTGCCCTGCGGCCCCTTGAGCACTTCCAGCCGCTCCAGATCGTAGAACATGCCGGAGGTGGAGGTGGGCCGGCCCAGATAGACGCCGTCATAATTGAAGGCGATGGCCGGATCGCTGTAGCCGTTGACGGTGAAGTTGCCGACGCCGCGCAGGAAGAAGATGGTGTTCGCGCCGCCGCCGGCCTGCACATTGAGGGAGGGCACCATCTTGCCCAGATCGGCCGCGCCGGTCACCCCCTTCGAGACCAGTTCGTCGCCCGTCACGACCGCCACGGGGATGCCCGCGCGCTGCAGATTCTCGGATTTGCGCTGCGCGGTGACGACGATCTCCTGAAGGCCCTCGCCGCTGCCCTGGGCCTCCGCCCCGGCATCGGCTTCCTGCGCGAAGGCCGGCGCGGCACCCGCCGCCAGGGCCAGCACAGACGTCGCGGCGATAAGAAAGCGTTTCATAGTCCTCTCCCGAAATCATTCCTGCTTTGGCGCGCTTTTGCGCGCGCTTTGACATAAATCAAAATGATATTATTTTATCTATTTTCATTCACGGGAATTATGGATGCGCCTCGACCGCTTCGACCTCAACCTGCTGGTCGCCCTGAATGCGCTGCTGGAAGAGCGCAGCGTCACGCGCGCGGCCGAGCGGCTCAACATCACCCAGCCGGCGATGAGCGCCGCCCTGCGCCGGCTGCGCGAGGCCTTTCAGGATCCCCTGCTGGTGGCGAGCGGCAAGCAGATGGTCCCCACGCCCCATGCGCAGGAGCTGGCGCCGCAGGTCGCGGACATGCTGCGCTCGGCCCAGATGCTCATCTCCGGCGCCACCCTGTTCGATCCGATGACATCGCATCGCGTGTTCCGCGTCGCGGCGTCCGACTATATGTGCGCCATCGTGATCCGCCCGCTGCTTGCGGAAATGGCCAGGACGGCGCCCGGTGTCCGGCTCGCGATCCTGCCGCCCCATTCCAACGTGACGGCGGAGATGGAGCGCGGCGACATCGACTGCATCATTTCGCCCGAGCAGTTCCAGGAGCGCGGCCATCCGCAGGAGCCGCTGTTCGAGGAACGGCATGTGGTGCTGGGCTGGGCGGAAAACCCGATCTTCGCCGCGCCCATCACCGAGGAGATCTATAACCGCGCCGGGCATGTCGTGGTGGAGTTGTCCAACTCCCTGTCCTTCGTCGAGGAATTCGTCCGCTCCCATGGGGACCGGCGGCGGATCGAGGTCGTCGTCTCCTCGTTCACGATCGTGCCGTGGCTCCTGCCGGAGACCCAGCGCATCGCGCTTGTCCACGAGCGGCTGGCCGCCCTGTTCCTCGACCGCCTGCCCCTCGCCATCGCGCCGCCGCCGTTCGACGTGCCGCCGATGCGGGAAATGCTGCAATTCAACCGTGCCCGCGCAAACGACCGCGGCCTGCTCTGGCTACGCCAGGCCCTGCACCGCCACGCCGCGGGATATGAAGCCGCCGGACCGGCACGCAAGGCTGCGTCGGGGAGCTGCTGAATGACCTCGCCGTCCGTTGATCGCATTTATAAACTCACGACCCAAGCATGAGGCACATAGCCGAACGCCCCGGCTGGCGTTACGATAGCGCATGTCGGAAACCGATCGAGCCATGCTCCAATTCGATTGGCAAGATGTCGAAGGCGACGCAATCACCGGGATCATCGGACGGTCGGAAAGAGCACTCGACGATGGCGCCATATGCTGGACCGCCATCGCGCTCGTTGTGGGCGAACAAGCGATCTTCATCAACGTCGATCCGGACACTGACGAGCTGTCCGTCAGCCTTGGATCCGTGCCCACGGACGGCGACTGGGCACCGATCAAACCGTTGGCCCACGACATTGGCAAGGCGCTCGGCTGGTGCTGGATTGGACGTAACTACCGGGGCTATCTTGATAGCTTTACCGTCGCATTCGCCGGGATTGATCCCGAGTGCATGTTCATAGGCATGGCAGCCACGATCATGATCAAAAGCCTCGCCGCTCCGGGCACCGCCCAAAGCGCTGCCGCGCCCTTATGAGTTCACAATCCGGAACGATTGCCTTCAATACAGATTCTTCTTGTAGTCCTGCGCGAGCCCCTTCTGCATCAGTCCCGGCACGGAGACCACCGCGCTGGCCAGTCGCGCGCCCAGGCCCTTGTCCTTGTTGAGCTTCATGTGCGCCACGAAGATCGACGCCGGATTGATATCCCGTGGCGCCGGCGGGCCGGGCCAGAGTGTCGCGCGTTCCAGCGCGCTGCTCCGGCGCAGCGTGACCGCCTGTGCCGCGACCTCGAGGACGAGCGACGGCGCCTTGCCCTGCACCGCGAAGTCGCGGCAGGTCGCCGGATCGGCGTTGAGGCGGGCGACCCCGCGCATGACGGCGACGAGGCTGGAGCCGGGGATCAGGAAGGTCGCCGCGATGCCGGGCTGCGCCATGATGTTGCGGAAACTGTCCGCGCGGCGATTGCCCGGCCGATCGGGAATGCGCAGCATGCCGTCCGGATCGAGCCTCGCCATGGCCCCGGCGGGATCGCCCTTGGGGCTGAGATCGGCGTGGCCGTCCGGATCGATGGTCGCCAGCGCCGTGAACCGGGCTTGCGCGATGAAGGCGCCGGCCTCGTCGGATTCGTCGGCCGGCCGTTGCGCCTTCCAGAAATCGGAGCGGATGAACGCCTTGGCGCAGTGCAGATAGCATTCCTCGACCCTGATGACCGCCTGCCCGTCGCGCGTTTCGGTCACGCGTCCGTTGACCCGCAGCGTTTCGCCAATGCCCGGCACGAGGAACAATGATCCAAAGCCGGCGCCCGGCCGCGCGATGTCGGGATCGTCCAGCATGTCCAGCGCCAGCCGAAGCGCATCGCTGGTCGCGCGCGCGAAACCCGGTGGCCCGCCGCCGATCGTCGTGGCGATGGCCTGTCCGTCGCCGAAGGCCGCGAAGAGGAGCGGAGAATGCGCGATCCAGTTCAGGGCATGCGGATCGAGATGATCGATCACCTTGAGGTGGATCGCCGCCGGCGCCCGGCCGATGGCGGTCTCGAGGTCCGCCGTGGTCGCGATCAGCTTTCCCACCGGCCTCCCTCCGGGTTTCGCGCGGTCATGCGCACGGAGCTGCCCTGATTGCCCACAGGGCAAGCCATGGCGTTCTCCCTCATGCGACCGGCTCGCCGGTCCGGCGAAGGCCGGCAAAGCGCGATATCCACGCGCCGCGTGGCGCACGCAGACCGGGCAAGCCGAAGGTGAGCAGCAGGGCGGCGATGACGAGCAGCGCATCGAGACCGATCGCCACGAGGCCGGACCAGCCGAAGGAGACGAGGTGAAGCAGCGCGATGAGGACCAGCAGCATCGCCGTCCCGCGCCTGAGCCGGGCGGCGATCCGCGCCGGTTCGGTCGGCAGCAGCGCCGCGAACGGGCAAAGCAGCGTGCCGCCCAGCCAGAGGGCGATCAGCAGGCGACCCTCGGCCAGAACCGGCATCGCCAGCGCAGCCAGCGCGGTGATCGAGAGCAGCAGCGGTTGGCCCCAGACCAGGGTCGCCCAGATCCGCTCCCAGTGCGGCGCCGGCCGCCCCTTGTCGCGGCGGCGCGCCAGCCAGATGGTGACGCCGCTCGACGTGACGGCCGTCAGCGAGAAGCCCAGCAGCATGTAGGCGATCTTGAGCGGCAGTCCACCGAACCAGCCGAAGTGAAGATAGCCAAGCGCGCCGATGATGGCCTCGCCCACGCTCGATGCGGCCGCCGGCCGTGCCTGGACCGGCGTGCCTTCCCGATCGAACAGGAAGGTGTCGCGCGCGCCCAGATTGCGCGGGGTGAGGCCATAGACGAGAATGCCCGCGCCGCGCTCGCCCGGATGCTCCAACCCGATGAAGCGCGGGATGCTGGCGGGCGCGATGCGGCGCGTCTCGGCAAGCGCGCGCGCGACGTCGGGCACCGGCGCGGGCGCCTGGTTGCGCACCGGCTCGGGCGGCATGAACAGGGCATAGGCCTTCGACACATCTCCCTGGAACACGGCCAGCGCGAGCACGCCCACGATGATGGTGGTCAGGCCAAGCAGCGCGCCGGTCAGCGAGACGACGACATGGAAGGGCAGCGCCCAGACACCGAGCCGATTGTGCAGATCGGCCTCCTGCAGGCGCAGCGAACCGCCGCGCCGGAAATGAAAGGCATCCTTGAGCACGCGCGGATGGGCGAGGATGCCCGAGATCAGGGAAGACAGCAGCGCGACGCCGGTCAGCCCCACGATGAACCCGCCCCAACTGCGCGGCAGGTGCAGATTGACGTGGAGCTGGGCGAGGAACTCGGTCCATGGATGCGCGGCAAGCGCCTTGAGATCGCCCTTGTCGTCCGCGATCCATGTCGTGTCGCCCCGTTCGTCGTCGATCACGACGGAGAGCCGGGGCAGCGCGGGCTCGGGCAAATAGACATAGGCGTGCTCCACCGGGCCGCGCGCACGGGCCATGGCCTGGCCGAGCGCGTTCCGGACGGCCTGCCCGCTCGCCTGGGTCATCGCCGGCACGTCCGGCTGCTCCCATTGTTCAAGCTCTCGCTCCAGCACCGCGAGCGTGCCGGTGAGGCAGACGATATAGATGATCGCCGCGAAGGACAGGCCGAGCAGCGAATGGCCGCTCAACACGGCGCGCACGAACGCCGGGGGAAGGAGAGGCCTGCGCTTGCTCATGCCCAGCCTCGCAGGGCCGCGGCCGCGAAGGTGAGGAGCGCGATGCCGATCAGGACGGCCGCGGCCCGCAGCAGACGCTGGTCGGCGAGCGTCCAGGCCATGGCCCCGCCCCAGAGGACCGGCACCATCAGGCCGGCGACGACGAGCCGCGTCTGCGCCACGCCCGGCATCCACACGGCATAGGCAATGGCGGCGCCCATGGCCGCGATCATGCCGACGGGCCCCGCGAGCAGGGCACGCACCCAGCCGCGCCAGGCCCGGGAGGGCCCCTCGAGCGGCTCGGGCGCCAGACTGCGGCGCGCGTCGCGCGGCGGTCGCCATTCGGCCCCCATCATCACGACGGCCAGCGCCGCGACCGACAGGAAGGCCAGCGCCGCGAACAGCCCGCGCGCAGGTCCCAGAAGGGCACCCGCCGCCAGAAGGGCGACGGCGAACAGCAGCCAGCCGCCCAGGATCAGCATCCGGTTCGGCCGCCGCCCCGTCCAGGATCGCCTGAGCAGGCCGGCACCGGCCAGCCCCAGCGCGATGACGAGCGGCGCGGCGCGTGCGATGTCGCTCACCAGCGCACTCGCAATTCGCCGCCGATCACGCGGGGCGCGCCCAGGATGGCCCGGGCATCGCCGCTGTATCGATATTGCATATAATGGGCGTCCAGCAGATTGCGGGCATAGGCGAACAGTCCCCAATGCCCGGTCTCGTAACCGAAGCGGGCGTTGACGATCGTGCGCGCGCCCACGCGCGAGCCGGCCTGGTCGACGCCCGTGCTGGAGTAGAGGCTGCTGCGCCAGCTCGCGTTCAGGTTCCCGGTGAAGCCGCCGCCGAAGCGGGCATTCAAACCGCCCGAGACGGTCCAGTGCGGGGCGAAGGCGAATTCCGATCCGCTGAGGTCCGTCGTCGTGGTGCCCTGCGCCACCGTGAATTCGTCGAACCTGGTCTTCGTGTGCCCGACCGACAGATAGGTGTCGAACATCGGGTTCAGGCGATAGCTGCTCTCGACCTCGAACCCGTAGAGATGCGACTTGCCGGCATTGACGGTATTATAGTCGTACGTGTTCAGGCCGAAATTGACGTTCACCTGTTGCCTGGTCCAGTCGATGTAGAAGGCGTTGGCATTGAGCGTCAGGCGCCCGTCCAGCCAGACGCTGCGCAGGGACAGTTCATAGTTCCAGGTAAATTCGGGATCATAGGCGACGAGGATCGACCGCGCGGTGTTGGAACTGGACCCTCCGGAGCGGTAGCCGCGCTGGACGGTGAAGGCGGTCGACAGATCGGGCGTCCATTCCATGCGGATGCCGCCCTTCGGGAGGAAGGCGTCGAAGGTGCGGGCTTGCGCCGGGCTGGAGGAACTGGCCTGCTGCACCAGACCCAGAACGCCGGCATTGATGGCCTGGACCGCGAGATTGAGCGGCGTGCCGGGATCGCCGAACGCCGCCGGATCGGGCAGCGTCCCGGCGAAGACGGCATTCTGCGTCACGGTGAAGCTGTTGCGTTCATGATCCCAGCGGAAACCGCCCAGCAGGGAGAGCCGATCGGTCAGGTGGAGCCGCGCATCGCCGAACAGCGCGATGGTCTCCACCCTGATCGGGAAATCGCCGCTATAGTCCACCGGGATCACAGGCAGCGCCGCCGCATAGAGGCTGGCGATCTGCGATGCTGTGGCGGCAGGGAAGCCATTGGCCTGCAGCAGCCCCGCGATCGTGCTGGTCGGCGTCGTCACATTGGCGCGGCTCACCGAATACTGGTTCTGGTCGCGATTGTAGTAGAAGGCGCCGATCAGCCCCTTGAGACGATCGCCTTCATAATTCAGGCGCAGTTCCTCCGTCCAGGTGCGGAACGGGCCGCCGTTCGAGCCATAGGCGCTCGGCTCCGCGGTGCCGTCGCCGTCGAACATGCTGTCGACCCTCACCTTGTTCCAGGAGGTCACGCTGTTGATCGTCAGACGATCCGAAATCTCGTAGCTGAGGTCTGCCGTGGCGATGTCGGTGCGGACATAGGAACTGTTGGGGGAATCCGTCGTCACGGTGCGGTGATCATAATAGTCCCCCGTCGAGATGTCCGTGTAGGTGAACTGGTAAGCACCGTCGTACCGGCCCCGCGTGTAGCTGATCCGTGCGGTGAAGCCCGGCAGCGCGGACGGCTCCCAGAGCAGAATGCCCCGCAGGGTGAGCGATTTCACCGCATCCTCATGGCCCCCGCGCGTGAGATTGCGGACATAGCCGCGATCGGCGTGGCGATCGGCCGAGACGCGCAGGCCCAGTTCGCCGGGCACCAGCGGCGCGCCCACGGCCGCGGAGAAGGTCCGGTCGTCCCGATCCGACCAGAGCAGCCGGCCATCGGCCTCGATCCGGTCCAGCGAAGGATCGCGCGAGCGCAGGACGACCGCGCCGGCAAGCGCATTGAGGCCTTGGAGCGTCGATTGCGGCCCCCGCAGGATCTCCACCTGCGCCGTGTCCCACAAGCCTGTCGGGGCGCCGAACAGCGCGCGCTGGGGCAACGGCGCGCCATCGAGGTAAACGGTCGCGAGCGCGGCATCCCCGCCGCCCGAGACGCCCTGATTGGCGATGCCGCGGATGGTGAAGCCGGTCGCGCCATAGGTCTCGCTCACATTGGCCGTGCGCTGGTAGATGTCCTGCAGGCTGAGGAGGTTTTCCTGCTCGATCCGCTTTCCGGTAGCGACCGCGATGCTGCTTGTCGTCTCCTGCAGCGTGCGGCGCGTCTTTTCGCCGGTGACGATGATTTCCTGGCCGTCCTCCGCGCTCGCATCCGCGGCCGGCGCGACCTGCGCGAATGCGGGCCCGGAAAAACAGATGGCGAGCGCCATCCAGGACGCCGTCAACCGGCTCGACTTGCTCATGAATCCCCCTAGTTAAGATCGATTCGCAATAGTCAGATTCAATAATGCGAGTCAATTGCAGATACGCCTGGCGCGAGCGCATGATGCGCGGCGGGCGGACCGGGTGATTGCAGGATGCCGCCAGGACGGAGACCCGCTCCGCCCGAGAGGCCGGCGCCGCATGCGCCCGGCGTGCGGCATCCTGTGCGGCATCCGCGGGAGGACGCGCCCTTCCTCGGGCTCAGAGATTTTCCTCAGGGATTTCCGTCTCGGAAACAGCGGCGCGGTCGGGACTGGCTTTCGGCATGCCCATGCCATGCGGAAAGCGCCCACCGCGCGGCGGATGCTGTGCTTGGGACGCCCGATCATCGCGCAAATGACATCTGCCGTCATCGGTCGCCAATCATTCAAATCGGCGAGCACATATCATGGTCCGGCAGCGGCCCTGCCTGCCCTCCCGACGCCGGGCTTCAGGTCTGGCGAGCCCATGAGGGCACGGGCGGCCGCATCGCGATCAGCAGGATCGCGCTTGCGATGCACATCGCGCCGACGACGTAATAGACCGGCGCGAAGCTTCCGATCCTGTCGTAGCAATATCCGCTGGCGATGGGGCCGAGCGCGCCGCAGGCCGCGGCGACGGCCGAGCCATAGCCGAACACGAACGGCGAGGCCTTGGCGCCGAACCAGTTGCTGAACACCATCACGATGCACATCAGCGACACCGACCCGCCGATGCCCAGAAGAAGGACGGCGGCATAGAGTTCCCAAGGCTCATAGGCCTGAGCGAACAGAATGATGCCCAGACCATAGAACAACACGCCCAGCGCCCACAGCAGCCGCGGATCGATCCGGTCCGCGATGAAGCTCACCACCATGTGCGCGACGAAACCCACCCCCACGGAAAAGGAGAGCATCCAGGCCGCGGTCCCCGTCGAATAGCCCAGATCGCGCATCTGAAGGACGGCCTGGGCGAGGAAGATCGTGAAGACGGCGCTGACGCCCGCCGAGCAAACCAGCAACAGCCAGAAGGCGGTGGACCGCAGCACGTCGCGCGGACTCCAGTCATGGGGTGTCCGGTGGACGCTCCAGAAGCGCATGCGCATGCTGGCCGTCATCGGGGTCACGGCCATTTCCCCTTCCTCGGCCGGATCAGGTGCCCTGCCATCGGCATATTGGCCCAGATCGTGCGGATTTTCCCGGATGAAGATCGCACAGGCCAGGACCACCAGAGCCGTCGCGCCCGTGATCGCCCACCAGCCATAGCGCCAGGATCCGCTGATCCGGGTGACCGTCTCGAGCATGGGCGCGAACACCGAACCCACGAGCGAGCCGCCGGTCATGACCAGCCCCATCGCGAGCGCGCGACGCCGCACGAACCATCGTGTGACGGAGGCCTGGATGGTGATCGGCCCGGCAAAGGCGTTCGACGTGCCGAGCAGCAGGCCCCCGATCGCGAGGAGCGACCAGGCGCTGTCGACGACGGTGGCCAGCGCCGCGGTGGCCGCCAGCAGCATCACATTGCCGAATATGAGGGTGGAGCGGATGCCGTAGCGATGGATCATCCGGGCCACCAGCGGACCGGGCAGACCGGTCATGAGCATATAGGCCGAGTAGGTCGATCCCAGCGCAGCCCGGCTCAGGCCGAACTGATCGCCCATATGCACATTGAGAATGCTCAGGCCATACATGGGCAGCGACATGTTGATCGCCATCGCCACCCAGAGGACGGCGAGCAGCTTCCACCCATAGAAGCCTGCGGTACGAGCTTCGGCCCCCAACGGGGCAGCGACGTTGGGGGCCTGGGGCATGGCGGTCAGCTCAAGGCAGCGATGCGGCGCAGCTCGCCATCGCCCCAGCCGGACCGGATCCCGTAGGGATAGCCCGCCCCGATCGCCCAGACGGTCTGGATTTCGCCGCCGACGACCTTGAAGGCCTCGAAGGCCATGACCGTATTGGGATCGGGCCAGGGCAAGGTGCCGTCTTCCGTGCTATGATCGGCGGGGTGATCGAACATCACATGGAACAGGACGATGCCGCGCTCGACATCCGCCACGATCGCCCGGCGACCGCGCAGCGCCTCGATATAGGAATAATAGCCTTTGCTGATCTGTTCCTGGACGGACAGGGCCCGGTATTTCCTGTCCTCGTCGAGATCGGCCGTATCGCCTGCGTCCTCCTTGCCGTTGACCAGCCGCAGCGCATCCGGCCGCGAAGGCACGATCGAGCCGTCGCTGCGCTCGATCCCGTCGAAATAGAGATGCGCCACCTCGATCAGCGCCTCGCGCGAGATGCGTTGCTCCGGCGGGAGCACATCGTGGAAGCCCGGCGTTCCGGTCGCGATCATGGACGGGACGAAATATTCCCCCTTCCCCCGCGAGGTCATCGTCTCGGCTTCCGCGATCAGATTCCCGGCGACCTTCAAACGCACCGCGAAGACCGTCTCGCGCCCCGGCTCGTCCGCCACGCCCCAATATTCGACCTGGCCGGTCGCGACATCCACGAAATAATGACCGTCATCCCAGATGCGCTGAAGCGTGCGGCACAGGCCCACGCCCACCGGCAATTCCACCGTATTCTCCGTGTTGCGGAAACCAGGCGCGAACTTCAGCCCACGAAAGTCACGCGCGGCCAGCGCATCGAGCCATGCCCGCATGTGGTCAATAAGACGTTGCCGCTCTTTGTCGCCATTCATTGTCAGTCTTCTTCCTTAGCGCTGAAATTCAAGTCTTCGCCTCTGCGGCTTCCCGGTCCATCATCTGCTGCATGATCCGGCGCCCCATGACGGCCGTCTGATCGCTCTTGATCATCAGTTCGGGCGGCAGGTCGCCGAGCTGCTTGGCCATCTTCTCGATCTCGACCGTGGCCAATATGTCCTCGTCGAGCACCTTGCGGATGATGTCCTTGGAATGCTCCACCCGATCGGGATCGGTGACGGTCATGGAGAAGAAATACCATGTGCGATCGTGCGTCGCGGGCGTGACCGCGTGCCAGACCCGGCCCTTGCTCAGATATTCGCCGGCCCGTTCCTGCCCTTCCGACACCCGGAAATCGCCGATCCCCGCATGGAAGCCGGGGAAATAGAAATCCATGCCGCTGATCCGGTCGATCGGGCCGCGATAATTGGTCATGTCTTTCAGCACGGGCGTCATGCTGGTGTTGTTCATCACGCGCCGGCTCGACAGGCGGCGATCGTTCAGGTCGCGGATTTCGGGCGTCTCCGCGTCCGTCTCCGTGCCGATCGACGTGCCGTGGAGATAGCTGAGATGCGACAGATCCAGCAGATTGTCGTTCATCAACTGATAGCGCCCCTCGATCTCCATCGCGAAGAAGGGATGAGGGATCAGCCCGGGGACATGATAGTCGATCTCGTCCAGAGTCGGGATCAGGCTTTCGTCCGCCTTGGCGGCGTCCCCCATCCAGATCCACGCCCAGAGGCCCCGCTCCACGAGCGGATAGGCGGGAATGGAATAGACGCCGGGAATATTCTTCTGGCTGGGCACGAAGGTGCATTTGCCCGCGGAATCGAATGTGATCCCGTGATAGCCGCACTGCACGGCATCGCCGACGCGCTTGCTCTTGCCCAGTGGAAAGTGGCGGTGGGGGCAGCGGCCGTTGATTGCCACTGCCTCTCCATCCTTCTTCCGGTAAAGGACCACGGGTTCGTTGAGAATCCACCGTTCCAGCAGATCATCGCCGATCTCGTTGATGAAGGCTGCCACGTACCAGGCGTTGCGTGGTGCGAAGCTGCCCTGCTTGAATGGATACATGTCGTCCTCGCTTCCTCAGTCTGGCTTTAGAATTTCAGCCCCGCCCGAACGCCATAGGTACGCGGATCGCTCGGGATGATGGCGAGAGCCCCCGCGAAATAGGTCGAGGCCGTCACCTGGATCTTGTTCTCGAGATTACGCCCGTAGACCTGGATGAACCAGCTATCGCCCGGCGCATTGTAGGTCAGCGAGAGGTCCGTGCGTGTATAGCCGGGCTGCAGGAACGGCGTGATGGTGCTGGTCCCGACCAGATAATATTTGCTGGAGACCTTGAACCGGCCATTGGCCACGAGCGACCCGCCATTCGCGAGCGGCAAGGTATAGGTATAATCGACGGACCCCGTCCACTTCGGCGAACGGGACAGGGGCAGACCGGAATTGTCGATGCCTTCCGTCTCGTCGACGACCCATTTGCGATATTTCGCATCCAGCCAGTTGAGGTTGAGGGCCAGCCGGTTGCGCGCATCCGGTGTCAGGATGGTGCTTGCCTCGATGCCCTTGACCCGCGCCTTGGCGGCGTTGAGCGTCGTGCTGGTGGCCGCGCCCGAATAGTAGCTGACGGTGCCGACCTGCATATTGGTATAGTCATACCAGAAGGCAGCCAGATCGTAGCTCAGGAGATTGCCGGCCAGGCGCCCCTTGATACCCATTTCATAGGCGGTCAGCGTCTCGGGCTGATAATAGAGTTCGTCGGCGGGACGGCCGCCATTGTCGACCGTGCAGAGGACGCCGCCGATGGTTTTGCCGATCTCGCAGCCATCATTGAACGCGCCCGCCTTGTATCCGGTGGCGACACTGGCATAGGCCATGGTGTGATCGTTGAGGTCGGCATCGACCCCGACGCGCCACGTCACCTTGCTGAAGCTGGTGTCCGCGCCGTTTGGCAGGGTGATGGCGAAGGCATCATAATCGAGGATCGTCCAGCCGAGCTGATCCTTGTGGTCATGCGAATAGCGCAAACCGCCGGTCAGGCGCAGGGTGTCGGTCAGGCTGTAGGTTCCCTGCCCGAAAAACGCATAGGACGTCGCGCGGGTCGGATTATAGTCCAGAATGAAATTCGGAACCCCGAAATAATCCGGCTGCTCGAAATGCTGGCGGGATTTCTCCTCGAAATACATGCCGCCGAACTGGAATTTCAGGCGATCGATGTCATTGAGCGCAAAGCGGAGTTCATGGGAATTCTGCTCGAACATGCCATCGATATAGGTCGGCGAGACCTGGCCCGAATAGTCGGTGATCTCCTGATGCTGATCATACCGCCGATACGAGCCGATATAGGTCGCCGTCACCGGGCCCAGATTCCAGTTCACTTCGCCGGTGAAGCCGTAGATCTTGTCATTCACATGCGGGGTTATGCCCTGCGCGTAGCCGCGATTGAGCAGTTCCCCCGTGCTGTACTGGTCGGCCGTATAGACCGGACGCTCGGGGTCGGTCGCGATGTCGTAGAATTTGCTGCCCTCGACGACGATCTGCGTGATGCCGCCCATATGCGCATAGTCGGCCGTCAGGAAGATGCTGAGATTCTCGGTCGGCTGCCAGAGCGCGGAACCGCGGATCGCCTTGTTGTCCCTGAACGGATTGCCGTCGATCTTGTCACCCGCGACGTTGCTGAAATAGGAATCGCGCCGGTCGACCGTGCCGGCCACACGAAGCGCGAACGTGTCCGAGACCGGAAGGTTTATCGCGCCTTCAAGGTTCAGCGCGTCATAATTGCCGTAGCTCGCATTGAGATAACCCTTGACCTTGTCGAGCGTCGGACGGGTGGAAATCACGTTGACGACGCCCGCCGTGCTGTTGCGGCCATACAGCGTCCCCTGCGGCCCGCGCAGCACCTCCACGCGCTCCACGTCGTAGAAGTTCGCGTCCTGGACTGCCGGCCGGGCAATATAGACGCCGTCCAGCAGGAAAGCCGCGGACGGGTCGCCCTGCGCGAACATGTTGGAGCTGGTGATGCCGCGGATGGTGATCTGCAGGCCATAGAAACGGTTGATTTCGAGATTGGGGACAAGCGCCGCCAGTTTCAGCGGGTCGTTCACGCCCTTGGACGCAAGCGCCTCGCCGGTGATGGCGGTCATCGCGATCGGAGTCTTGGAGACCAGGCTCTTGTCGCGCTGCGCGGTGACCACGATGTCGTCGCCATTCGAGACGGGCTCGGCGGAATCAGGCGCTTCCTGGGCATGGGCCGAAAACGGAGCAACAGCTAGTATCGCGCTGGTGGCCAGCAAAGCACGGAACATGAAGCGCTTTTCGCCACCCGATCTGGCAGAGAATTTCATCGTCATTCCCTTTCAACATAGAGTAAATACAGTCATTATTATTTCATTTATTCATCATTCCGCCCTGTTACTCCCAGCCGCTCGCGCACCCATAGTTGACGGTGTAGCAAAGCGCCCAGACAGCCTGGATTTCGTCGTCGACGATCTTGAAAACCTCGAACGCCATCATCGAGTTCGTGCGGCCGAACGGCACGCTGCCATCGGGCTTGGCGATGTCGCCGGGATGATCGAACAGGATGTGCGCGACGACCAGCCCGCGCTCCACATCCACGATCGGGAAGCGCCGCGCGCGCAACTGCTCGATATAGCTGTAATGCCCCTCGGTCATCTGCTGGCGGACGCCAAGCGCGCGATGCGCTTCGCTCGCGCCCAGTTCGCTGACATCCGTGACCGTATCTTCCGCGCCATTGACCAGACGGAGGCAATCGTCGCGCACCGGCACCATGCTCCCGTCATTCCGCTCGATGCCGTCGAAATAGAGGTTCGCGCATTCGATGAGCCTGTCCCGCGTCGCGCGCCTGCCCTCGGGCACCGGCGCATGAAAGGCCGCGTCCGGCGCCAGCACGATCTCCGGGAAGAAATAGGGATCGGTATTGCCGACCAGCAGCGTCTCGATTTCCGCGATCAGCCGCCCCTCGATCTTCAGGCGAACGCCATAGAGGAACGGGCCGGCGATCTGGTCGGCTACGCCCCAATATTCGACCTGCCCGGCGGCGACGTCCGTGAAATAATGGCCGCCCTCGCGCAATGACCGGATCGTCCGCGTCGAGCCGGCGCCGACAGGCAAGGCGACCGTATTGTCCGTATTCTTCAGATTGGGCGCGAACTTGAGCGCGCGGAAATCCTTGGCGCGCAGGGCCGCCAGATAGGCATCCATCGCCGCGATCAGCCGCTGCTCCTCGCGATGTCGTGCCGCCTGTGTCATTTCGCTTCCTTTCTCATTCGCAAAAGCCGGTTCAGTGGGCGCCCAGCGGCATCGGATCGCCGGACAGGTAACGGCGGACCAGCCGCACCGTGTCGGCGGCCCAGCGCCCGGCCAGGCCGCGCGCCGTTTCGGTCTCGCTGTGCGAAGCCATCCAGGCGGTAAGCTGAATGCGGCGCTGGATCAGCATGCTGGGCAGCACCGCCATGTCGTCTGGCCCGAGATGGCCTGTCCGCTCGTAACCGGCCAGCCAGTTCTCCACCCATTCGGGCGCGCTGGGATGATGCTCCTCGAAGCTGACCGCGGCGGCCAGATCGTGCAGATACCAGCCGATCCCGCAATCGTCGAAATCGATGACCCGCGTCTCCCCCTCGTGCATCAGCAGGTTGGTCAGCCGCAGGTCGGCGTGGATGAGGCCGAAGCGCTCGGGCGCCTGGCCATAGCCGGCCAGCGCCGTCTCCACCTGCCCCACCGCCTCGCCGATCATCGCGCGGTCCGCCCGCGACAGGCCGGGCAGCGCCGCCCAGTCGCCCCAATGGCCCTGCGGACCCACCATGCTCGCATGGTCCCACAGGATCCGGCGGAAGCCCGCCGGCCGCTGCCAGCCGCGGCTGTGCGCATGAAGCCGCGCCGTGATCTCGCCCAACTGGCGGAACGCCCCCGGATCGACGCTGCTGGTGGGCGCCTCGCCCGCGATCCAGCCGAACAGGTCGGCATGACGCTCGACGCCATTGCCGTCCGCCACCGTGACCACCCGCTCGCCACGCGCATCCCGCACGGCCTCCGGCACCACGATGCCCGTGTCGGTGCGCAGCGCGTCGAGCCAGTCGAGTTCGCTCTCGATCTCGTCGCGCGCATGATAATTGTCCCGGTGCAGGCGCAGCGCATAGCGCTCGCCGCCGACAGTCAGCCGGAAGGTCGCGTTCTCGGAGCGGCAGATGAGCCGCAGGTCCCCCTGCAGGTGGCGCGGATAACAATCGAGTGCGGCATGGGCGAGTCGCGTGACCGCCGCATCGTCCAGATCGTCATACTGCGTCACCGTCATTCGCCAGCCCCGTTCTTTCGATCCAATTGGAACTAGGTAACAAATGCGTCACATGCCGACTTGACCGCGCAGCGCGCCCGGCTGTCGCCTGCGGTCAAGTCGTGCAGGAATCTTCTGCTATGATCGGATCATCCCGAAACAGCGAGGCGAGGCCGATGACCCGATCGTCCACGATCATGGACACCAACAGCTTCCGCGCGGAACATGCCGCCGCGCTCGATGCCGATCTGCGCGCGCTGACCGAGCGGCGCGATCGTGTTCTCGGCAAGTCCTACCGCCTCTTCTACCGCAAGCCGGTCCATCTCGTGCGCGGCCAGGGCCAGTATCTGTGGGATGCCGCGGGCAAGCAGTATCTCGACTGCTACAATAATGTCGCGAGCATCGGCCACTGCCATCCCGCCGTGATCGAAGCGGTCAGCCGGCAGATGGGCATGCTGAATACGCACACCCGCTATCTCCACGAACGCATTCTCGATTATACCGAGCAGTTGCTGGAGACCGTGCCGGACGGGATCGACCGGGCGATGTACATGTGCACCGGCTCCGAGGCGAACGACCTGGCCATGCGCATGGCCTTCGCCTTCAGCGGCGGCACGGGCATCATCGTCACGCAGGAGGCCTATCACGGCACCAGCTTCCTGACGTCCGGCGTCTCCCCCGCGCTCGGCAGCGGGCAGCCCCTGGCGCAGACCGCGCGATTCGTGCCGGCCCCGGACCGGTATCGGGTCGATACCGGGGACATCGGCCTCTGGTTCGCCGAACAGATCCAGGCGGCAATCGACGATATGGCCGCCCATGGGATCCGGTTCGCCGGATTGCTGGCCGACTCGATCTTCTCCTCCGACGGTGTCTTTCCGGACCCGGGCGGCTATCTGAAACCCGCCATCGACGTGGTTCATCGCAACGGCGGCATCTTCATCGCGGACGAGGTCCAGCCCGGTTTCGCCCGCACCGGCGATGCCTTCTGGGGCTTCGCGCGCCATGGCGTCGTGCCGGACATCATCACCATCGGCAAGCCGATGGGCAACGGTATCCCGGTCTCCGGCCTGCTGGCGAAGAGCCCGGTGATGGCCGCGTTCAGCGATGCCATTCCCTATTTCAACACCTTCGGCGGCAATCCCGTCTCGATCGCCGCCGCCCAGGCCGTCCTCGATGTGATTCGGGGCGAAGGTCTCCAGGACCATTGCCGCACGGTCGGGGCCGAACTGCTGGCCGCGCTGCGCACCCTCCAGGACCGCCATCCGGTTGTCGGCGACGTGCGCGGCGCGGGCCTGTTCATCGGCTTCGAACTGGTGAAGGATCGCGGCACGCGCGAGCCGGCCGGGGCGCTTGCGCTCGACCTCATCGAAGCGCTGCGCGAGCGCGGCGTGCTGACATCGGTGGCCGGACCATATGGCAACACGCTGAAGATTCGCCCGCCGCTCGTGTTCCAGTCGCAGGATATCGACTGGGTGGTGGGCGCGCTCGACGAAAGCCTCACGCTGCTCGCGGGAGAGACATGACGCGCGCCGTCGCCAGCCCCCCGTTCCGGGCGCCGGCGCGGCCGGCCGTTCGTCCATGGTTGACTCTGCCCGCGCGATTTGCGTTCATGCCGGTCATGGAGTTTTCTCTGTGACCATGGTGGCTGACCGGCTGACCATCGCCGCACCGGCGCTTGGCCCTGCCGGTGCGCACCGTGGCATCCTCGCGGCAGCGGCCAGCGGACTGGGCAATTTCATTCACTCGCTGGGCGCGGACCCGGAGCGCGTTCTCGTCGCCAGCCGGATCGACCCCGAGACGCTCTATCACCCGACAGCCAGCCTCGAGCTGATCCATTATTGCGGAGTGATGGAAGAGGCCGCCCGCCAATCGGGCTGCGACAATTTCGGGCTGCATTTCGGCCGCCAGTTCCGGCCGCAGGATCTGGGACTGATCGGCTATATCGGCCTGCATTCCCCCACGGTGGAACTCGCCCTGCATAATTTCGTCGCCGATTTCGGCTGGCATCAGCACCATACCCATATTCGCCTGCTTGATCTGGGATCGAGCTTCCGGCTGGAATATCAGGTGCGTCATGGCGCCATCGTCGCGCGGCGGCAGGACGCGGAACTGACCATGGGGATGGTGCTGAACCTCATCCGGCAAGGGCTGGGCGCCGGCTGGTGCCCGCTCGAACTTCACTTCGAACATCCCCGGCCGGCGGACTGGCAGGAGCATGGCCGCGTCTTCCGGACGCAGATCTGGTTCGATCAGCCCTGCAATGCGATGCTCATCGAAAAGCGGGGGCTCGACCGGCCCATGCCGAGCAACGACCCGACCCTGCTGCTGGTGATGCGCGAGGCCATTCGCCGGCTCGGGCAGGCCGCGCCCAGGCAGGATCTGGTCGAGCGGGTCCGCGCGCGGATCAATCTCATGCTGCCTCGGGGGGTGATCGAACTGACCGACGTCGCGGCGGACATGGACATGTCCAGCGCCACCCTCCAGCGGCGCCTGCGCGACCATGGCGTGTCCTTCTCCCAGCTTGTCGACGACGCACGCCAGACCCTGGCCCTCCATCTGCTGCGCCAGAAGCATATCAGCCTCTCCGAAATCGGGCCTCTCGTGGGCTATTCCGAGATCAGCGCCTTCTCGCGCGCCTTCCGGCGCTGGTACGGCATTAGTCCAAGGTGCTTCCGGGCGAACGAACTCGTCTGAAAGTGGTGCAGGGGAAACGGTACGGCGGGCGGCGTTACGAGGCGGAGATGGCGCTGGCAGCATCCAGGGCGGCGTCCGCATAGGCCGGAAGACCGACTCGCTGCGACCATCGCCCGGTTCGCCACGCAGGAGGCGACCGCTGCGCCCCGCCGATTTCACCGCATGAGCGGCCACGCCGGCTTGAACGTGAGCATTTGAGCCGATGGAAGCGATGGTGGGCCCGGCAGGACTCGAACCCGCAACCTAGCCGTTATGAGCGGCCAGCTCTAACCATTGAGCTACAGGCCCCCGGGAGGCGCGTCCGCGAGGGGGCGCGTCCGGATCAATCGCGCCGTTACCCTGCCCTTCGCCCGCTTGGCAAGCGGAAGTCACGCAGCCGGGTCGAGCGCGGCGAGCAGCGTGGCCTGGTCGATAGGTCGCACGCCCCGCCGGTCGAGATGATCCAGCACCATGTCCCACCAGCGATAGAAGCTCTCCACATCGGCCGCCGAGCGTGTGTAGGGCGTGTGCCCCGGCTCCAGCGTCGGCGAGTGGAAGGAGAAGCTGAGCAGCGGCAGATCCTCGCCGATGAGGTTGTCGATCGCGGCGCGGCATTCGTGCGCGCTGACGCCTTCGGGCGTGAGGGGCACGCGCGCCAGCAGTCCGGCGCGCGACAGGACGCCGCCCAGCCGCCCTACCCGCTCGACGCGCGGATGCAGCCGGTCGCCCCAGCGCCCGAGCCCCCCGACAAAGGCCGTGGAGAGCGGCAGTTCGATGAGCCGGCCGGTCGGTCCGGCGCGATAGGGCCATAGCGGCATGCCGGTGAAATCCGGACCATGCTGCCGGCGATAATCGAAGCGGCTGCGCACCGAGCTGTCGATCCTGAACCCCGCTTCCTCCAGCAGCGCACCGCTGCGCGGGCCGATCCCGTAGCGCCCGGCGCGATAGGCGATCGGCCGCACGCCCAGCCGCGCCTCGATCCGGTCGCGCAGCGCCAGGAGTTTGGCCCGCTCCAGCGCCTCGGGCAGATTGCCGGCATAGCTGTTGGCGGCGCCGACGATCTCCTCATGCGGCGGATTGACCCAGGGATGGAGATGCACGCCGATGTCCGCGCTGCCTTCCGCCACCCAGCCGCGCATCAGCGCGTTGGCCGGCTCGCTCTGCGCCACCGCATAGTCCGTCACATAGACGGGCCGCACGCCCGCCTGCCGCATGAAGGCCTGAAAGCGCGCCATGCCGCCGATGACCGTCACCTGCGTCGCGCCGCGATCGAAGGGGGCCGCCCAGTCGAACTCCTCCTCCGTGTCGATCCACAGCATGAAACGCCGGCCGAGATCCGCCGGCCAGGCGATCGCATCATCCTTCGCGGGGCGATCGAGCAGGGTGGCGGCACGGGTCATGATGGCGCGGCGTCTCCGGGTCCGGGGCTTGAGTCGCGCCGGCATAGCGCGAACGGGCTGCGATGCCGTTAAGCTACGGCCTTGCCCGGCCGGCGGCAACGGCCGCGCGCGGGCCTCAGCCCCGGCTCTCCTGACCGCTGTCGGCGCGGTGGAGCGCGGGCAGGACGATCGTGAACAGATCGGGCAGGATATCGAGCCGGCCGCCGCCATGCGCGGCGATGCCCCGCACCAGCCGCAGCGTGAAGGCGAGGCCGAGCGGCGGAATGGCGCCCAGCCGCTGATCCTGAGTCATCCCGTGATCGAACAGTTGCGGGCCGGTGAGGCCGGCGAGCGCCCGGGGCCGCCGCATCGCGAGTTGGACGAAGGGCGATCCCGGATCGGCGGCGAGGCTCATATGAAGCGCCTCGCCTTCCTCCAGCAGCGCGCAGGCGGCGCGCAGCAGATGGCCGATCATCCGTTCGATCTGCGCCCGCGCGCCGACGACCGGCGGCAGGCCCCCCGTCTCGTGCAGGACGATGCGCGATACATCGTCCGCCATGAATGGCCGCGCGGACTGCCGGACGATCTGCCCGAGCTCCAGCGCCTCGCCACCCAGCCCGGCGTCGCCCCGCTCCAGCCGGCTCGCCAGATCGAGATCGTCGAAGGTGGCGATGAGCGTGCCGGCATCGACGAGGATGTTGCGCGCCATCTCGCGATAGGCGCTCGTCACCGGCCCCAGCAGCTCGGCATCGATCATCTCGGCAAAGCCCTGAATGGCATTCAGCGGCGTGCGCAGTTCATGGATGAGCTGACGCGCATTCTCGGCGGAAAGGCCGCTCCAGCCGCCCTCGGAAGGCCCGCGCACCAGTCCCTCGTGGGGCTGCTCGCGCCGGGCCGCGCCGAGATAGCCCTGGAAGCGCCCGGTCACGGGATCGAAGCGGGGCTCGCCGGAAATGCGCCACTCGCCTTTCAGCCGCCCCTCGCCGATCATGAAGCGCGCCTGGGAGAAGGCCGCGCGACGGCGGAAGGCGCCGAGCGCGGTGCCGTCCGCGCCGAGCCGACTGTCGACATTGGCCGTGCCGATGCTGAGGCCCATGCCGTCCGCCCGGGACGCGCCGCCGATTAGCCTGAGCTGACCGCTCACATCGGCCTCGAAAGTGAAATGCTCGATGACCGGCTCGGCCTGCGGGATCGGGGCGATCGGGAGCGCGGCGGGGCGTTCCGGGATCGTCCGGTGCTGGTGCTCGCGCGCGCCGGTGAACCGTTCGATCTGCGCGACGATGCGGCCGATCTGGCTGGGCTCGCCGGTTTCCGCCACTTTGGCGGGCCCGGCGTCGGCGCGTTCGGTTTCGGCCTTGGCGAGCGACGCCGCCGGCGCCGCCGGACTGTCCTGAGAGGCCGCCGCCGGCGCGGGCACCGCCGCCGGGGGCAAGCTCAGGTCGATCGGCCCGAAGCGGTCCAGCGCCTGCCGCGCCCGCGGGCCGAGCGTCTCGCGCCGGCGCAGGATGCTGCGCGCCAGCGGACCGAGTTCGGGAATGATGGCCGCCCAATCCTCGTCGGCGAGCCGGGCGCGGGCCAGCATGGCGCTGACCAGCGTGGGATGATCCTGCGCGAGCAGGCGGACGAGACGCGCCGAGCGGAGGCGCCCGCCCAGTTCGGCGATCGCGCAGACGCGCTGGTCGAGCGTGAGGCCGGGGCCCGTCTCGCGGATGATCGCCAGCACCCGGTCGCGGTCCTCGTCGCTCAGCGCCTGTGCGGCCGGCGCGCCGGAAATGTCGTATTGCGCAAGAAGATCAATGCATTGACGCCAGCGCGTCACGACCGCGTACGCGCCCTCGCCACGACTGGCGAGCACCGTCCGCAAAAGATCGTTGAAGCGCATGGCTGGCCCCGCCTGTGTCATTAACCGAGCAGTAACCATGGCGATGGCCGCGAGCTAGCTGCAAAAAATGGGACGTTGCAATGTGGGACAATTGCATTGTAGCGACATTATCTTCTGGTGTATGCATCGACAGTGAAAGGAAATGTCACCACATGCCCGCTGCCGGTATAGACGACATTGATCTCAAGATTCTCGATGCGCTTCAGGACGATGGTCGCATGACCAATGTCGACCTCGCGGCGAGAGTGGGATTGACCGCCCCGCCCTGTCTGCGCCGCGTGCGAACGCTGGAGGAACGGGGCTATATCGCGTCCTATCATGCGCATCTCGATCCTGTGGCGCTGGGCTACACGATCATGGTCTTTGCCATGGTCAGCCTGAAAAGTCAGGCCGAGTCGGATCTGCGCGCGTTCGAATCCTATGTGGCCGAGCTGCCCCAGGTGCGCGAATGCCACATGCTCAACGGCGAGATCGATTTCCTGCTGAAGGTCGTCGCGCCCGACCTGCGCAGCTTCCAGCAGTTCCTGACCTCGAAGCTGACACAGGCGCCCAATGTGGCGAGCGTCAAGACCTCGCTCACGATCCGCACGTCCAAGACCCTGCCCGGCGTCCCGATCGAGGCCGGCAGGGAAAGCTGAACGCCGGCGCCTGCTCGGGAACAGCCCGCCTTCGACAGCCCGCCTCCGCCTGGGAAGGCGTCATATCGCCATATCTCCGGCACTCTTGAGCGAGCGCCGGAGATTGTTCGGTGAATCCTATCCTGCGGGCGGTCAGCCGCCCGTGCCCGCCGGCGCCGGGGCGGCGGCCGGAGCGGCGGCCGGCGCGGGATTGTTGATCCACAGCGTCCAGAGCTCGGCGATCTGCTTGCGCGCGCCGGCCTCGGTCACGCGGCCGAACGCTTCCGCCGCGCCCGCCTTGTCGCCGGACTTGCTGAGCGCGATGCCCAGGCTGGTGTTGATGTCGTCGGCATTGACGCCGCCCTTCTCCAGCGCGAGCCGGTAGAGCGCGATCGCCTTGGCATAGTCGCCATAGCTCGCGAAGGCATCCGCCGTATTGGCGGCCGGCCGGCCGTTGGCGGCGGTCGGCGCGGACTTCTCGGACGCGCCCAGCGAGGCGCGGTCCGCCGCGATGCGCTGGCTGGCCAGGCCATAGATCTCGGACAAGGCGCTCTGATCAATCTCACCGCGCGAGCGGCCGCGATCGATCACGCTCTTGACCTCGTTCGGCAGGCCCTGCTTCCAGGCCGCCTCGGCATATTCGCTGTAGCTGTAGCTGCTCTGCAGCGAGTTGGTGGCATCCATCAGGCGCAGCAGATTGAGATCGGTCGCGCGGTCCATGCCCGGATTGGCATCCTGCACGGTGCGCAGCACGATGCGCCAGTTCTCCGGCGTCCCGACATGCGGCAGGGCGAGCTTGAACCAGTCATACTGGTTGGCATCGTGCGCCAGGGCCGCCATCTTCAGGCCGCGCGTGTACCAGCTCGCATCGGGCGTGCGGCCCGCGGCCTGCTCGGCCTCGATCGCATTCTTGAGATAGCCCAGGCCCTGGCTCGCGAGCTGCTTGCCGGCCGGGTTGAACTGGTTGCCTTCCACATTCTGATAGGCCTCGGCGAAATAGCTCTCGGCGAGGAAGACATTGGCGTTGGAGGGATTGTAACCCGCCGTGAGGGCTGCGTTGAGATGCGTGCGGGCGGAGGCGTAGTCCTTGGCGTTCATCGCGAGCTGGCCGGCGGCGAACTCGAACTTGCCGACATCGGTCTCCGCCGCCTTGCCCGAGCCCAGCATCAGCTCGATGCCCTTGCGCTGCAGCGATTCGTCATGCAGGCCGCCGCCGACCTGCAGGTAGAAATTGCCGAGATAATATTTGTCGTCCGGCTTGGTGGCCGTCGGCTCGATCTCGGCAAGCTTGGCCTTGGCGCCTTCGAAATCATTCGCCGCCAGCAGCGTCTGCACCGCCTGCGCCCCCGGCACGAATTCGCGGCTCGGCTGGAGCTTGGGCCCCTCCTGCTGCTGCTCGCGATCCCGCCGCGCGGCGGACGCCGCCGTGGGCAGCAGGGCGCCGGCGGTCATGGCCGCGAGCGCGATGGAAAGGGCGGTGGTGGTAAACAAGCGCATGAGTGACGTCCTCCAGACTAAGACCTGTGACCCGCAGTGGCTCGCCATCCAAACCGCCGGCCCTGCCTCAGGTTCCGGAATGCGCTTGGCGACCGCCGTGTGAACTTCGTTTGAACGACCCTATAGAACCGGTTGTCGCGCTTGTCATCGCTTCGGCCACGGCAGGGCGCGGTCGTGCCACGGCGCACCGACGCGGGCGGACCGGATCTGGGCGGATCGGCGCCCCCGGGTCGCCCCGCCCCGGTTTTCGCTGGCATTCGCCGCACCCCGCCGCTAGGGTTCCCGGACCCATTTTCACACACTGACACAAGAGAAAAAATTGAGCGACGAGACAATCCTCGCCGAGCCCTCCGACATTAGCCCGGTCGACATCGTCGACGAGATGAAGTCGAGCTATCTCGACTATGCCATGTCGGTCATCGTCAGCCGCGCCCTGCCGGACGTGCGCGACGGGCTCAAGCCCGTGCATCGCCGTATCCTGTGGTCGGCGCACGAGAGCGGCTACACCTGGAACAAGCCCTACCGGAAATGCGCGCGCATCACCGGCGACACCATGGGCAAATATCACCCGCACGGTAATCAGGCGATCTACGACGCGCTCGCGCGCATGACGCAGGACTGGTCGATGCGCGTGCCGCTGATCGACGGCCAGGGCAATTTCGGCTCGATGGACCCCGATCCGCCGGCCGCCGAGCGCTACACCGAGGCGCGGCTCGCCAAGGTCGCCTCGACCGCCCTGCTCGAGGACATCGACAAGGATACGGTCAACTTCACGCCCAATTATGACGGCAGCGAGCATGAGCCGCAGGTGCTCCCGGCGCGCTTCCCCAACCTGCTCGTCAACGGCGCGGGCGGCATCGCGGTCGGCATGGCGACCAACATCCCGCCGCACAATCTCGGCGAGGTGCTGCGCGCCTGCAAGGCCTATATGGACAATGGCGCGATCAGCATCGAGGAGCTGATGGAGATCGTGCCCGGCCCCGATTTCCCGACCGGCGCGCTGATCCTCGGCCAGTCCGGCGCGCGCGCCACCTACACCGGCGGGCGCGGCTCGATCATGATGCGCTCGCGCCACGAGATCGAGACCGGGCGCGGCGACCGCCAGCAGATCGTGCTGACCGAGATCCCCTATCAGGTCGGCAAGGCCAATCTGGTGGAGAAGATCGCCGAGGCCGCCAAGGACAAGCGGATCGAGGGCATCAGCGACATTCGCGACGAGTCGAACCGGGAGGGCGTGCGCGTCGTCATCGAGCTGAAGCGCGACGCGACTGCCGAGGTGGTGCTGAACCAGCTCTGGCGGCACACGCCCGCCCAGTCGAGCTTCCCGGCCAACATGCTCGCCATTCGCGGCGGGCGGCCCGAGCTGCTCAACCTGCGCGACATCATCGAGAGCTTCGTGCGCTTCCGCGAGGAAGTCATCACGCGGCGCACCAAGTTCGAGCTGAACAAGGCGCGCGAGCGGGCCCATATCCTGCTCGGCCTGGTCATCGCGGTCTCCAATCTGGACGAGGTGGTGCGGATGATCCGCGCCTCGGCCAGCCCCGCCGCCGCGCGCGAGGCGCTGCTGGCGAAGGAATGGCCGATCGCGGACGTGGCGCCCTATCTGCGGCTCGTCGAGGCGATGGATGCCGATCCCGACGCGTCGACCTATCGCCTGTCCGACGCGCAGGTGCGCGCCATTCTGGACCTGCGCCTCCATCGCCTCACCGCGCTCGGCCGCGACGAGGTGGGCAGCGAGCTGGAAGGCCTGGCCACGGCCATCGCGGGCTATCTGGAGATCCTCGGCAGCCGCGCGCGGCTCTTCGAGGTGATGCGGGCGGAGTTCGACGCCGTCGAGGCCGAGTTCGCCACGCCCCGCCGCTCGACCATCGCGCCCGCCGCAGACGGCATCGAGGACGAGGACCTGATCGAGCGCGAGGAGATGGTCGTCACCGTCACCATGCAGGGCTATATCAAGCGGACCTCGCTCGACACCTTCCGCGCCCAGGCGCGCGGCGGCAAGGGCCGCGCGGGCATGGCGACCAAGGAAGAGGACATCGTCACCGAGCTGTTCGTGACCAGCACGCACACGCCGGTCCTCTTCTTCTCGACCCATGGCAAGGTCTATCGCCTGAAGGTCTGGCGCCTGCCCGAAGGCGGGCCGGCCACGCGCGGACGGCCGATGGTCAACCTGCTGCCGCTGGCCGAGGGCGAGACCATCCAGACCGTGCTCGCCCTGCCCGAGGACGAGGCGGAATGGGCGAAGCTGCACGTCATGTTCGCCACCGCGCGGGGCAGCGTCCGCCGCAACAGCATGGACGCGTTCGCCAACATCCCCTCGAACGGCAAGATCGCCATGAAGTTCGAGGGCGAGGATGCCGACGACCGGCTGATCGGCGTCGCGCTGCTCACGGAGGAGGACGATGTCCTGCTCGCCTCGCGCCAGGGCAAGGCGATCCGCTTCCGGGGCGATGATGTCCGCGAGTTCCAGAGCCGCGCCTCGACCGGCGTGCGCGGCATGACGCTGCGGGACGGCGACGAGGTGATCTCGCTCTCCATCCTGCACCGCGCCGGCATCGCCGACATGGACGAGCGCGAGGAGTATCTCCGCTTCGCCCCCTGGAAGGGCGAGAAGGAGGGTGAGCCGAACATGGCGCCCGAGCGTTACGAGGAACTGCGCGACCGCGAACAGTTCATCCTCACGGTCTGCGCCAATGGCTATGGCAAGCTCAGCTCCGCCTTCGAATATCGGCGGACCGGCCGCGGCGGCCAGGGCATCACCAATATCGACAATATCGAGCGCAACGGACCCGTGGTCGCGAGCTTCCCCGCCGTGCAGGCGGACCAGCTCATGCTCGTGACCGATCAGGCCAAGATGATCCGCATCGGGCTCGACAGCCTGCGCGTCATCGGCCGCGGCTCGGCGGGCGTGCGCCTGTTCGACGTGGCGCAGGACGAGCATGTCGTGAGCGTCGCGCGGATCGAGGACAGCGGCGAGACAGAAGAGGCCGGGCTCACCCCCGCCTGACGCGCCGCATCGCCCGCTGAAGGGAAAAATCGAGCGGCAGCCGGTTCCGCTGGAGAACCGCTGCCGCTCCCCGGAAAGGCACGGCGCCTGGTCGCACTGGTGCCCCTGTGGAATTCCCGCCGATGATCGGCCAGCCGCTCAGGGCCCCTCACCGATCAGGGGTCGTTGCCCGGACCTGCGCATCCATCCCCGCAAGGGCATGGCCGCGCGTCCCCGCCGCCACCTTCACTCACAAGGGCGCAAGAGCGGGGGATTTCGGGTCACTGTCCCGGCGAGGGGCGCAAATAGTTCAGGCGCGGCCGGCCGCGCCGCGCCCGCGCAACGGGCCCGGCGCTGGTCCTCGAGGGTATCGGGCGCGGCGCGCCCGGCCGGCCCTAGCCCGCCCGTCCAACTTGGTCTAAGGGGTGTCGATGGCCGGTCTCTCCAAGCCTGAAACACAGCTCGTCGCCACACTCCAGACCCGTCAGGCCGCCATGGCCGGCGAGGTCGTGGAGTGGGCGCGGATCAATTCCGGCAGCCGCAACATGGCCGGCCTCGCCGCGATGCGCGACATCATCGCCGCGCGCCTCGCGCCGCTGGCGGACAGCGTGGAGACCCGGGCGCCCGGGCCGGTGACGACCCTGGCCGACGACGGGACGGAAGTGCCCGTGCCCCATGGCGCCAACATCCTCGCCCGCAAGCGGCCGCATGCCAATCGGCGGATCATCCTCACCGGCCATATGGACACGGTGTTTCCGGCCAATCATCCGTTCCAGGACTGCCGGATGCCGGACGCGCACACCCTGAACGGCCCCGGCACGGCGGACATGAAGGGCGGCCTCATCGTCATGATCGAGGCGCTGGCGGCGCTGGAGGCGGCCGGCGCGATCGACAATCTGGGCTGGGACGTGGTGGTCAATGCCGATGAGGAAGTCGCCTCGCTGGGCTCGGCCGGGCTGCTGCGCGACGTGGCGCGGCGCTGCCAGATCGGCATGACCTTCGAGCCCTCCGTGACACCGGAGGGGCGCCTTGCCAGCGCGCGGCGCGGGAGCGGCAATTTCATCGCCAGCATCGCCGGCCGCTCCGCCCATGCCGGGCGCAACCCCGAGGACGGGCGCAACGCCGTCATCGCCGCGGCCGATCTCGCCCTGCGGCTCGATGCGCTCAAGCAGCGCATTCCCGGCCTCTCGGTCAATGTCGCGCGCGCGGCCGGCGGGGGTGCGAACAATGTCGTGCCGGAGCAGGCGACGCTCGCCTGGAACATGCGCCCGCAGGATCTCGCCGGCCAGCAGCGCGCGGAGGACGAGATCACCGCCATCGTCGCCGAGATCGAGCGGGTGCACGATGTCGCCCTACGCCTCTCGGGCGGCTTCGCGCGGCCGCCCAAGCCGTTCGACCCGCCGCATCAGGCCCTGTTCGGCCTCGTGCGCGAGACCGGCGCCGATCTCGGCCTCGCGATCGACTGGGCGCCGAGCGGCGGCGTGTGCGACGGCAACAATATCGCCGCGCAGAATGTGGTCGTGGTCGACACGATGGGCGTGCGCGGCGGCGCGATCCACACCGACAGGGAATTTCTGATCGTCGACTCGCTGAGCGAACGCGCCGCGCTCGCCGCAGTGACGCTCGCCCGCATCGCGCAGGGGCGGTTCGACGAAATCGTCCACAACAAGGGGGAGATGCATGTCTGAAAGCTGGTTCGTCCGTCCGGCGACCACGAAGGATATCGACGCCGTCTATGAACTGGCCGGGCAGACCGGCCCGGGCTTCACCAACCTGCCCCATGATCGCGACGCGATGCTGCAGCGCCTCGCGCGCAGCGAGGAGAGCTTCATGGCGGACCTGCACGAGCCGGACGACGAGCTCTACATGTTCGTGCTGGAGAATGCGCAGACCGGCCAGATCGGCGGCACGGCGCTGATCTTCTCCAGCGTGGGCACCAAGAAGCCCTTCTACAGCTACAAGATCACGCGCCTTTCCCAATACTCCCGCCAGCTCGACCGGATCGTGACCACCAATGTGCTCAATCTGGTCAACGATTTCGCCGGCGCCAGCGAGGTGGGCGGGCTGTTCCTCATCCCCGACCTGCGCAGGACGGGTCTTGGCGTGCTGCTCGCGCGCAGCCGCTACCTGTTCATGGCGCTGCATCGCGAGCGGTTCGGCGAGCAGGTGCTGACCGAACTGCGCGGCTATCAGGAACCCGAGGGCGTCTCGCCCTTCTGGGAAGGGCTCACCAAGCGCTTCTTCGACCTGGAATTCGCCGATGCGGACCGCTTCCACGCGCTCAACGGCAACCAGTTCATCGCCGACCTGATGCCCAAGCATCCCATCTACACCATCCTGCTGTCCGAGGAGGCGCAGCATGCCATCGGCAAGCCGCACAAGGTCGGCGCCGCCGCCATGCGCCTGCTGGAAGCGGAGGGCTTCCGCCATCAGGGCTATGTCGACCTGTTCGACGCCGGCCCGACACTGCAGGCCTATGTGGACGATCTGCGCGCGGTGAGGGACAGCGTGAGCGCCATGGTGCAGGCCGATCCCATGGCCGGCGCCGCGCAGCGCGCCCGCATGCTCATGGCGTCCGGCCGCCTGCTCGATTTCCGGGCCTGGCGCGGCCATGGCCGCGTGACCGACGAAGGCGAGACGCTCTGCCTCGATTCCGCCACCATGGCTCTCGGCGGGCTCGAAGAAGGCGACTTCGCTCTCTATGTGATGAATCCGTAAGGCTCTCACAAAGGCGGATTTGATGCGCGAACTGGTTTCCACCGACCCCTGCACCGGCGAGATCGTCTGGCGCGGCCCGATCAGCGACGACGCGGCGGTCGACGCCGCCGTTGGCCGCGCCCGCGCCGCGCAGCCGGCGTGGGAAGCCACGCCGCTCGAGCAGCGCGCCGCCGTCCTGCGCGCCTATGCGGAGCGGGTGAAGGCGCGCGCGGCGGAGATCGCCCGCCTCATTTCGCGCGAGACCGGCAAGCCCTTCTGGGAGACGAAGACCGAGGCCGCCAGCGTGGCCGCCAAGGTGGACATCTCCATCCAGGCGCAGGCCGAGCGGACCGGCGAGCATCTCAGGGACGCCAACGGGCTGACGCAGGCCGTGCGCCATCGCCCGCACGGCGTGCTCGCGGTGCTGGGGCCTTATAATTTCCCGGCGCACCTGCCCAACGGCCATATCGTGCCCGCCCTGCTCGCGGGCAATGCGGTGGTCTTCAAGCCGAGCGAGCTCACGCCCGCCATCGCCGACCTGACGGGCGCGCTCTGGCGGGAAGCGGGGTTGCCCGAGGGCCTGCTGGAGATCGTGCAGGGCGACGGCGAGACCGGCAAGGCGCTTGCCGGCCATCCGGGCACAGACGGCCTGCTCTTCACCGGCAGCTCGACCACGGGCAAGGCGCTCGCCCGCCAGTTCGCCGAGACGCCGGGCCGCATCCTCGCGCTGGAGATGGGCGGCAACAATCCCCTGCTGGTCTGGGATCTGCCGGACGGCGATGTGGACGCGGCCATCGCGATCATCGTCCAGTCCGGCTATCTCTCGGCCGGCCAGCGCTGCACCTGCGGGCGGCGGCTGATCCTGCAGGACAGCCTTGCCGACACCCTGCTGCCCAAGCTGCTGGACATGATCGACCGGCTCGTCATCGGCGCGCCGTTCGACGAGCCGCAGCCTTTCATGGGGCCGGTGGTGGACAATCGCGCCGCCGAGCGCGTGCAGGTCCAGGTCTCGCAACTGCTGGACATCGGCGCCGTGCCGCTGCGCCCGCTCGTGCGGCTGACGGCCGACCGCCCCTATCTGACGCCCACCCTGCTGGACATGAGCACACTCACCGACGCGCCGGACGAGGAGATTTTCGGCCCCGTCGTGCAGCTCTGGCGGGAAAGCGATTTCGACGCGGCGATCGCGCGCGCCGGCGCGACCCGCTTCGGCCTCTCCGCCGCCATGCTGGGCGGCACGCGCGACCAGTTCGACCGCTTCCGCACCGGCATCCGCGCGGGCGTCGTCAACTGGAACCGGCCGACCAACGGGGCCAGCTCCGCCCAGCCCTTCGGCGGCCTTGGCGACAGCGGCAACCATCGCCCCAGCGCCTATTATGCGGCGGATTATTGCGCTTTCCCGGTGGCGGGGATGGAGGCCACGGCCCTCGAAGGCGCGCTCGGCGTCGGGCTGAAGCCGGCATGAGGAAACGCCTGCGCCCCTGCAAAGCACCCGATGGGCGACCGGTGGAGGCTGCCCGGTGACCAGCTTCCGCGAAGTCAATTTCGACGGCCTGATCGGCCCCAGCCACAATTTCGCCGGCCTCAGCCCCGGCAATCTGGCCGCGACCATGCATGCCGGCGAGACCGCCTATCCGCGCCGCGCCGCGCTGCAGGGCCTTGCCAAGATGCGGACCATGCTCGGCCTCGGTCTCGGGCAGGGCTTCTTCCTGCCGCAGGAGCGCCCGGACGTCGCCTGGCTCCGCCGCTTCGGCTTCTCGGGCACCGACGCGCAGGTCTGCGCCGCGGCATGGCGGGAAGAGCCGCTGCTGTTCGTGCAGGCGATCAGCGCCTCCGCCATGTGGGCCGCCAATGCCGCGACCGTCTCGCCCGCGTCGGACACGGCCGACGGGCGCGTGCATTTCACGCCCGCCAATCTCTCGACCATGGCGCATCGCAGCCATGAATGGCAGGGCACGCTGGCGCAGCTCCGTCACATCTTCGGGGACGGGCGCTTCTTCGCCGTCCATGGGCCGGTCCCCGCCCGTTTCGGCGACGAGGGGGCGGCCAATTTCATGCGCCTCGCCGCGCCCGTGAACGGGCCGGGCATCGAGATCATGGTCTATGGCGCGCCCGGCGGCCCCTTCCCCGCGCGCCAGTCCGCCGAGGCGTGCCGCGCGATCTTCCGCGCCCATGGCATCGAGGACGGGCTCGTCGTCCAGCAATCGCCCGAGGCGATCGCGGCCGGCGCCTTCCACAATGACGTCGTCGCCGTGGCGCACGAGAATATCCTGTTCGCGCATGAGCAGGCCTTTGCCGACAAGGCCGCCTTCCATGCCGCGCTGGAGGCGCGCTGCGCCGATCTCGTCATCATCGAGGTGCCGGCCAGCGACGTCCCGCTGGAGGATGCCATCGCCTCCTATCTGTTCAACTCGCAGCTCGTGACCCTGCCGGACGGCAGCCGCGCGCTCGTCGTGCCGATGGAATGCGCGGAAACCCCGTCGGTCAAGGGATGGCTGGACGCCAATATCGGCTCCAACGGCCCGATCCATGCCGTGCATTTCGTCAATGTGCGCGAGTCCATGCACAATGGCGGCGGCCCGGCCTGCCTGCGCCTGCGCGTGCTGCTCTCGGCGGAGGCCGAGCGCGCCGTGCATCCCGCGCATCTGCTCGACGCGCGCGCCGCCGACCGGCTCGAAGCGCTGATCTCGGCGCACTGGCCGGAAGCGCTCACGCCCGCCGACATCGCCCTGCCGGAAAGCTGGGAGGCGATGCAGGCGGCGCGCCGCGCGCTTGTCGCCATGCTGGAGGGCGTCTGAGTTGGACCGCCGGGCCGCCATCCCCAGTCCCGCCATCCCCAGCCCCTTGCCTGCCTGAAGGAGCCACGCGATGACCAGCCGCTTCATTGCCCCCGATGCCATCCGCCTCGCCTTTTCCGGGGCGATGTCCCGCATGTATCGGGAGGAAGTGCCGCTCTATGGCGACCTGCTGGAAATCGTCGCGCGCACCAATGCCCGCGCGCTGGAGGCCGATCCCGCGCTGAAGGCCCGGCTCGAGGCCAGTGGCGAGCTGGCCCGGCTCAACGACGAGCGTCATGGCGCCATCCGCGTCGGCACGCCCGGGGAACTCTCGCTGATGCGCCGCCTGTTCGCGGTGATGGGCATGGCGCCGGTGGGCTATTATGATCTCGCGGTGGCCGGCCTTCCCGTCCACTCGACCGCCTTCCGCCCGGTCGATGCCGGGGCGCTGTCAGCCTGCGCCTTCCGCATCTTCTGCTCGCTGCTGCGCATCGACCTGATCGCGGACGAAGCGCTGCGCGAGACGGCGCGCGAGACGCTGGCCCGGCGCCGGATCGTCTCGGACGGCGCGCTCGCGCTTATCGAGCAATATGAGCGGGATGGCGGCCTCTCTTCGGACGATGCGGAAAGTTTCGTGCTGCAGGCGCTGGAGACCTTCCGCTGGCATGGACAGGCGCTCGTCGATCATGAGACCTATGAGGCGCTCAGCAAGGCGCACCGGCTGATCGCGGACATCGTCTGCTTCCGGGGCCCGCACATCAATCATCTCACGCCGCGCACGCTCGACATCGATGCCGCGCAGGCCGAGATGCTCGCCTGCGGCATCCGCGCCAAGGCCGTGATCGAAGGGCCGCCGCGCCGCGCCGCGCCGGTGCTGCTGCGCCAGACCAGCTTTCAGGCGCTGGAGGAAGCGATCCGCTTCCCCCAGCCGGACGGCAGCTTCGTCCCCGGTGCCCATACGGCCCGCTTCGGCGAGATCGAGCAGCGGGGCTATGCGCTCACGCCCGCCGGCCGGGCGCTCTATGACGAGATTCTCGCGGAGGTGGAGGCCGCCCGCGCCGAAGGTGGCGAGACCTATCAGGCGCGCCTTGCCGCCGCCTTCGCCCGGCTGCCGGACGATGTCGACGCGCTGCGCCGCGCGGGCCTCGCCTATTTCAGCTATCGGCCGACGCGCGAGGGCGCGCGCCGCCTTGCCGCCGGCGGCCTGCCCGCCGGATCGCCCGAGGACCTGGTCGAGAGCGGCATGCTGTCGGCCGAGCCGATCACCTATGAGGATTTCCTGCCGGTCAGCGCGGCGGGCATCTTCCGCTCCAACCTCGGCGACGCGGAGGAAGGCCGGCTCGCCGCCGCGTCCTCCCAGGCCGCGTTCGAAGCCGCGCTCGGCGCCCCCTGCCTCGATCCGTTCGGCCTCTATCTCGATCAGGAAGAGGCCTCGCTGGAGGCGCTGGAACAAGCCACCGCCTGAGGAGCGAAGCCAGTCCCGCGCCCCGGCGGGTCGCCGGCGGGAACCGGCGCGCCGGCCGGCAGTTCGGACTCTGACCACCCGGAGACAGGATGACATGACCTTGCGCAAGATCCGCCTCGCCTGCCTGCTGTCGCTGGCGCTGCCGGCCTGCTCCGGCGCGGCCCCGTCCGACAGCGGCGCGCCCGCCGTTCCGTCCGAACGGCCGTTCCGGATCAGCGCGGTCGGCACGTTCGACAGCCCCTGGGCCATGGCCTTCCTCCCGGACGGCAGGATGCTGGTCACGCAGAAGGCCGGCGCGCTCATCCTGTTCGATCCGGCGAATGGCGCGAAACAGGCCGTCACGGGCACGCCGCAAGTGGCGAGCGAAGGCCAGGGCGCGCTCATGGACATCGTGCCCGCCCCCGATTTCGCGACCAGCCAGCGCATCTATTTCAGCTTCTCGGAGCCGGGCGAGCAGGCGGGCAAGAGCGGCGTCGCCCTCGCCATGGCCACGCTCGACCCGGCGGCGCCCGCCCTGCGGGACATGCGCGTCATCTTCCGCGCGACGCCCTATACCGAGAAGCATGGCCATTATTCCGGCCGCATCGCCTTCTCGCCGGACGGCCGCCATCTCTTCTTCACCGCGGGCGAGCGCCAGCTTTTCGACCCGGCGCAGGATCCCGCGGTGCCGCTCGGCAAGGTGCTGCGCCTCAATCCGGACGGCACGCCGGCCGCCGGCAATCCGCTCGCCGCGCGCGGGTTCCACCCGGCGGTCTGGTCCTATGGCCACCGCAACCTGCTCGGCCTCGCCTTCGATCGCGAGGGGCGCTTGTGGGAGATGGAAATGGGGCCGCGCCACGGCGACGAGATCAATCTCATCAGGCCCGGCCTCAACTATGGCTGGCCGAAGGCCTCCATGGGCAATCATTATGACGGCCGCGCCATCCCCGACCATGCCGCCGGAGACGGCTATGAGCCGCCGAAAGCCTATTGGGTGCCCGCCATCTCGCCGGGCGGCCTCGCCTATTATGATGGCGACCTGTTCCCGCAATGGCGCAACTCGCTGTTCATCACCGGCCTGTCCGGCCAGTCGCTCGACCGCGTCGCGCTCGACGGCGAACGCGCGGCAAAGGCCGATCACTGGGACATGGGCGCGCGCATCCGCGCCGTGCGCGCCGGGCCGGACGGCGCGATCTGGCTGCTCGAGGATGGCGAGGGCGGCCGCCTGCTGCGCCTGACGCCCAGTGCCTGAGCCCGGCGCGGGCCGCCCGCCGCGCATAGCGCCTTGGCTTTTGCGGCGGCCGCGCTATATGACGCGCCTCTCGGCGCCTGCGCCGCGATGCTGGGGCGTAGCCAAGCGGTAAGGCAGCGGTTTTTGGTACCGCCATGCGCAGGTTCGAATCCTGCCGCCCCAGCCAGTCGTTGCCCGTGCGAGAACCGCAAGTCCCTGCCCGACCGGAGCGCCCATGGCCAACCAGTCCGCCAGTCCCGCCGCATCGCCGCTCTTCCTGCGGGAAGAGGAGATCAGGCGCGGCATCGAACTGCTGCATTTCGGCCATGCCGCGCTCATGGCCGGCATGGAGGCGGCGCTGGCGGCGCACGGGCTGGGCAAGGCCCATCAGCGCGCCCTCTATTTCATCGCCCGCCGGCCGGAACTCAGCGTCTCGGCGCTCATCGGCCTGCTCGGCATCACCAAACAGTCGCTCGGGCGCGTGCTGGACGAACTGACCGAGCGCGGCCTCATCGAGACGCGCGCCGGCACGCGCGACAAGCGCCAGCGGCTGCTGCGCCTCACCCCGGCGGGCGAGACGACCGAGGCGGCGCTGTTCGAGACCATGCGCGAGCGCATGGCGGCCGCCTATTCCGCGGCCGGACAGGGATCGGTCACCGGCTTCTGGCGCGTGCTGGAGAATATGCTGGAGCCCGAGGCCCAGCGCATGGTCGCCGCGCTCCAGATCGGCGGCTGAACCGGCTCACCCCCAAAAGTGATTTCGAGGCGGATGGACCATCCTCCGCATCGGAACTCACGGAAACAAATGAAAAAGCAGAGTCGATCCTCGTAGAACGGCATCCGTGCTCCTGCGCAGGCAGGAGCACGGATGCCCAGCCGAAGTGCCCTTGCGCCCTGGGCTCCTGCCTGCGCAGGAGCACAAGCCGGGTTTGCCTGTCCGGAATGGGTGGGCCCCGGGCCGGGCGCCGCCGAAATCCCTGTTGCCGACACTGTGTTGTTAATCTAACACAGCTCGATGCTGACGCTGACCGACATCGCCAAATCCTATCGCCGCAAGCGGGTGCTCGATGGCATCTCGGTCCGCTTTCCGGTGGGCCTCACCCTGCTGGTCGGGCCGAGCGGGGCGGGCAAGTCGACATTGCTGCGCCTCCTCGCCACGGCGGAGAAGCCCGATCGCGGCATGATCCAGTGGGATGGCGCCGCCCTCCCCGGCGCGCGCCGTGCCCTGCGCGCGACGCTGGGCTATGCCCCGCAGGCGGTGGACCTGCCCGAAGACCTGACCGCGCGGGAATTCGCGCTGCACATGGCCGCGCTCAAGGGGCTCGACCTGCGCGCCGCCGACGATCAGTTCGGCGCGATCACGCAGGCGATCGGCCTTCATGCCGACATCAACGGCCGGATCGCCACCTTCTCTGGCGGGATGCGGCGACGGCTGATCTTCGCCCAGGCCATGCTCGGCGCCCCCCGGCTGATCGCGCTGGACGAGCCCACGGCGGAACTGGACGGCGAGACCGCCCGGCGCCTGGGCGCGCTGATCCTCGAACGCGCGCGCGAGGCCGTCGTCATCATGACGACGCATCTGGCCGACGAACTGGCGCCCGATGCGGTCCAGACCCTGCGCGTTGCCGATGGTCGCGTGACGGCCGCATGAGCGCGCCCGCCGTCGCCCGCTCCTCGGCCCGCGCCAATCTGCTGCGCTATCGGCGGAGCTGGGGCCTCTGGCTGCTGCTGCTGGTCGCGCCGGTGGGCGCGCGCTTCATGATCGGCGGCGAGCAGGGCGGCGGCGTCCAGATCGCGGTGCACGATCATCTGCCGGTGCTCACCCCTGCGGTGCTCGGTCTGTGGCTCGGCATCGTGGTCTCCACGCTGCTGCTGCCCATCGGCTATATCTATTTGCGCGCCAACACGACACGCCGGCAGCCCTGGCAAGTCGAGGAGGTGACCGCCGCCTCGCGCGTCGCGATCATGCTGGGGCGCTTCGCGGCCGATGCCGCCGTGCTGCTGGCGGCGCTCGCCGCGCTCACCCTCGCCGGCTGGTTCCTGGGCTGGCTGCTGGTCGAGGGTCCGGTCGATCCGCTGGCGATCACGCGCGGCCTGTGGATCGTCGCGGCGCCCGCGCTGATCGGGCTGGCGGCCCTGCGCACGCTGCTGGGCGCCCTGCCCTGGCTGCGCGGGCCGCTGGGCGACTTCGCTTTCCTCATCCTGTGGATCACCGCGCTCTCCATGCCGGCGGTGAACCAGGGCCAGACCTCCAGCTTCGGCAGCAACCTGCGCGATTATATGGGCTATTATCGCCCGCTCGTGGGCGGCGCCCCGGACGCGACCGACGATTTCGCGATCGGCGGGGTCAAACCGAAACCCGGCCGGATCGCGCTGGACGCGGACAAGGGCCTCGCCGCGCCGGGCTACATCCCCTCCCGGCTGGCGTGGATCGGCATCGCGATCGGCACGGCCGCGCTGGCCGGCCTCCTGTATCGCCCGCACCGGCCGCGCCGGCGGCGCGCGCCCTCCGGCCGCGTTGCCCGCCTGCTCGCCGCCGGACCGCCCCGCGCGGCCGATCCCGCCGCCCCGGCCGCGCGACCCGCACGGCATCCGCTGGCGGGGCTGATCGAAGCGGAAGCGCGGCTCATCGGGGCCGGGCGGCTCTTCCTGATCCTGGCGATCGGGGCGGCCGGGCTCGGCATCCTGCAGGATTACCGGCATATCGGCAGCCCCGCCGCCCTGCTCCTGCTGGTCTTTGCCCTCTCCGCCCATGCCGGCCGCAGCGAGGCGCGCGGGCTGCTTGCCCTGACGCGCACGACGGCATGGCCGCCCATGATCCGGCGCGCCGCCTTCCTCCTGGCGGGCATCGGCTGGTCGCTGCTGCTGGCGGTGCCGGCGGCGCTGGCGCATGTCTCGCCGGAGCCGCTGCGGCTGGCGCTCGCGACGGGCACCGTCGCCGCGCTGGTGGCGATCCTGCTCGCCGCGCTCGGCCGGTCCGCCTTCGCGCCCCGGATCGTCCTGCTCGTGATGTGGTACGGCTATTTTTCGAGCTGAGCCGCGCGCGGTTCAGCCGGCCCTCGCCAGTGCGGCCAGCGCCACGCCCCGGTCCCGCGCCGCCCGCAGGGTGCGATCGAGCAGCGGCGCCATCCCGTCGGGCCGGTCCAGCACGTCCAGCCCCTCACGCGTCATGCCGCCCTTGCTGGCGACCGCATCGGCCATGGCGGCCGGCGCCTGCGCGCTGGCGGCCGCGCTGACCGCCGCGCCCTCGACCGTGGCCAGCGCCATGCGCGCGGCCATCGCCGGATCGAGGCCGAGCCCCGCCCCCGCCGCCGCCAGCGCATCGATGAAGCGATAGACGAAGGCGGGCCCGCAGCCGGAAAGCGCCGTCGCCGCATCGAACAGCGTCTCGCTCCCCAGCCATTCGACCAGCCCCAGCCGGGCGCAAAGCCCGCTCGCCAGCCCATGCGCCGGCGCGGGCAGATCGCCGTCGCCATGGAGGATGGACACGCCCTTGCCGATCCGCACCGGCAGGTTGGGCATGCAGCGGACCACGGCGCCCGCCTGCGGAAAGGCCGCGCGCAGGTCCGCCAGCGGCACGCCGGCCAGGATGGAGAGCAGCGTCACGTCCGGCCCGAGGAGGCCGGCCATGTCCTGCGCGACGGCGGCAAGCTGCTGCGGCTTCATGCCAAGCAGGACCAGCGTGCCCGGCGCGACCGGCCCGTCCAGCGCGCGCATCACCGCGACCCCGTCCGCGACGGGCTTTCCGCTCGGACGCACGACCTGCACGCGCGCGGGCGGCAGGCCGCAATCCAGCCAGCGCGACAGCATCGCGCCCGCCATGTTGCCGCAGCCGATCAGAAGCAGTCGGTCGGGCCAGTCCGTGGCCGGATCAGGCCTCGCCATGTGTCTCGATGAGGCTCGCGGCCATCGCTTCGCCGGGCGTCTTGCCGCCCCAGAGCACGAACTGGAAGACGGGATAGAAACGCTCGCACTCATCGATGGCGCTTTCAACCAGAAGCTGAGCCTGATCGAGCGTCAGCGATCCGCTGGGCCCGAGCAGCGCGCCATGGCGGAACAGCAGCGTCCCGCTCGCCGACCACAGCTCGAAATGGCCGAGCCAGAGCTGTTCGTTGATGAGCGCGATGGTCTCGCAGATCGGCACGCGCTTGTCGTCCGCCACGCGGATGTCCGGCAGGACCAGAAGCTGCAGCACCATGTCGTCGTCGCGCCAGATGGCGCGGAGCTCATATTCGGTCCAGCTCCCGCGATGCCGCGCGACGATCTCGTCCTCGCCGACATGTTCGAAAGGCCATTCATGCGCTTCGAAATAAGCGGCGAGCATGTCGATCGGCTCCGCTTCCTGCTCGCCGATCGTAAATCCGTCCCGATCCATCATCTACTAACTGCAGTCCCATATGTGGCGGCGGCACAGGCCGTTCGCGCATCCCCTTCGGAACAGCCTCTCCTATCATGGCGCATCAACGGCGCAAAGCGCGGACATGATGCCAGCCGCGCGCAAAAGTCCCGAATGGGGGCCGATCCGTGGATTATCCGTGGATTATCCGTGAATTATCTGTGGATAACCCGTGGACCGGCTGTGGAAAAGGCTGTCGGACTTCAGGCCGCGTCGCCGCTCGTCCTGGTCCGGGCCTTCGCCTTGGGAGCCGGCGCGGCCTTGCCTTCCAGCGCAGCGAGCCGCGCCTCGAGCGCCTCGGCCTGCGCGCGCGCGGCGGCGGCCATCGCCTTCACCGCCTCGAATTCCTCGCGGCTCACGAAGTCCAGCCCGCCGATCCATTCGCGGGCGCGCTCGCGGGCATTGCCCTCCAGCTCGCGGCCCATGCCGGCGATCGTGCCGGCCGCGCCGTTGATGAGCTTGGAAAGATCGTCGAAAATCCGGTTCTCACTCTGCATCTGTCTGTCCTCTCGGGCCCGCCGTGCCGGCGGCACCCGCTAAATCCGGGGTCCTAGATTTGGGTACGCACCGCCGGCGCGACAAGGGTTTCCGCGTCCGGGTTGAGCCGGTCGATCTGGAAGGCGAGCACGCCGGCGAAGCACAGCCACAGCAGATAGGGCAGCATCAGCGCCGCCGCCAGTGTCCTGATCCGCGCGAACAGGATGGTCGTGACGATCGCGAGCGCGAGGATCACCAGCAGCAGGTAGAAGGCCAGCGTCGCCTCATGCGCGCCGAAGAACAGCGGCGACCAGGCGACGTTGCAGACGAGCTGGACGATGAACAGCATGATCGCGATGCCGCGCCCCCGCGCGCCGCGCGCATGGATGATGACCGCCAGCGCGAGGGCGATGAGCAGGTAGAGAATCGGCCAGACCGTCGCGAACACCCAGCCCGCCGGCGTGAAATCCGGCTTCGCCAGCGCCGCGAACCAGCGATTGCCATAGCCGCTATTGGCAAGGAAAGCCGAGGCGAGGCCGAGGAACTCGATCGCCGGAACGGTCACCAGGGCCCAGCGAAGAAAGGCGAGGCGGAGCTGCCCCGGCGACGCGATCTCGTTCACATTCGGCCCCGCTGCATCCCGAATCCCTACGCCCGAAAGTCAAGTCGGGACGAAGGTTTGCGGTCTTGGAGAGCGGTTCGCAAGGCGAAATCGTCATATGTCCCCATGACCGCTTCCGCCGGGATGCGCCGCCCGTTCGGCCGCGATCAGGAATTCGACATTGCCTTCCGGTCCCGTGATGGGACTGGTGGTGAGGCCCAGCACGCGCCAGCCGGGCTGCGCGGCGACCCATGCGCTCACCTCCCGGCAGACCCGCTCATGCACGGCGGGATCGCGCACCACGCCGCCCTTGCCCACCTCGCCGCGCCCCGCCTCGAACTGCGGCTTGATGAGCGCGACAAGCCGCGCGCCGGGCGCGGCGAAGCTCAGCGGGCGCTCCAGCACCTTGGCGAGGCCGATGAAGCTCGCGTCGCACACGATGATGCCGATCGGCTCGGGGATATGCGCGGGCGTCAGGATCCGCGCGCTGGTCTGCTCGTGGACGATCACCCGCGGGTCCTGCCGCAGCTTCCAGGCGAGCTGGTTCGTGCCGCTGTCGATGGCATAGACGCGCGCGGCGCCATGGCTCAGCAGCACGTCGGTGAAGCCGCCGGTGGAACTGCCGACATCCATGGCCACCCGGCCTGCCACATCCAGCCCGAAATGCGCGAGCGCATGGGCGAGCTTGAGCCCGCCGCGCGAAACCCAGGGATGATCGCGGCCCCTGAGCGTGATGGCGACGTCCTCGGGGATCGCCTGCCCCGCCTTGCCGGCCGGCTTGTCCGCGACCAGCACCTGCCCCGCCATGATGAGCGCCTGCGCGCGCGTCCGGCTCTCGGCAAGGCCGCGCTCCACGAGGATCTGGTCGAGGCGCTTCTTCGCCATGCTCAGCGCTGGACCAGACCGGTCAGCGTCGCCGGCGTCAGGATCTGCGGCAGCACCTGCGGCTGCGCGGCGCGCGGCGCATAATAGAGATAGAGCGGCACGCCCGAGCGGCCATGCGCTTCCAGAAAGCGGCTGATCGTGGGATCGGCATCGGTCCAGTCGCCCACCATCACCGCCACCTTCGCGCGGTCGAAGGCCCGCCGCACATCTTCCGCATCGATGGCATTGGCCTCATTGACCTTGCAGGTGAGGCACCAGTCGGCGGTGAAATAAAGGAAGACCGGCCGGCGCGCGGCGCGCAGGGCCGCCAGCCGCGCTTCATCGAAAGGCTGGCCGGCCAGCCCTTCGCCGGCCGCCGCCTTCTCCCCGCGCAAATGCGGCGGCGCGGCGACCGCCGCCGCGCCCAGCGCGAGCAGCGCGGCGAGCGAGACCGCCAGGTTGAGCGGCCGTCCCGTCCGCTGCGCGCGCCCCACGAGGCCGAGGCCCGCCGCCGCGACCGCGACCAGACCGAGACCGAGCGCCACGCCGCCCGTGCCGAGCTGCCGCGAGAGCAGCCAGAGCAGCGCCAGCGCCGTCAGCCCCATGGGCACGGCCATGATCCTGCGGAACGTCGTCATCCAGCCGCCCGGGCGCGGCAGCATGGCCCGCAGCGTCGGCACAAAGGCGATGGCGAGAAAGGGCGCTGCAAGGCCGAGGCCAAGCCCGGCGAAGATGAGGAGCGCCAGCGGCCAGGGCAGCACCAGCGCGGCGCCCATGGCCGCGCCCATGAACGGCCCGGTGCAGGGCGTCGCGACGAAGGCGGCGAGCACGCCGGTCCAGAAGGAGCCGGATGCGCCGCCCCGCGCGGCAAGCCCCTGCCCCGCGCCGATCGTCCCCAGCTCGAACAGGCCGGCGAGATTGAGCGTGATCGCCACGGCGAGGATCAGCAGCAGCGCGATGACGCGCGGGTCCTGCAACTGGAAGGCCCAGCCGATCCGCGTGCCGCCCGCGCGGATCGCCAGCATGAGCGCGCCCAGCGCGAGGCAGGTGAGCAGGATGCCGGCGGCATAGGCGACGGCGTCGCGCCGCGCCTGCGCCTCGTTCCCGCCCGCCCTCGCGAGGCTGATCGCCTTGAGGCTCAGGATCGGGAACACGCAGGGCATGATGTTGAGGATGAGCCCGCCCAGCAGCGCGCCGCCGAGCGCCGCCAGCACCGACCACAACCGGACCGCGCCCTTGCCGGCCGCCAGCGGTCCGAGCGGCTCGCCGCCAGTCGGCACGGTGCCGGGCAGGGCGTTGATGCGCAGCGAAAGATCGGGCGAGACGGCGAGTACGCCCTCGATGGGCCCGGCCGTCGCCGCGCCGTCCGGCACGGCCGTCTCGACGATCAGCAGGTCGCCCGTGCGGCGCGCCTGCTGCGGCCCGGCATAGCGCAGCCGGTCGCGCGTCAGGGCGAAGAACCAGGGGGCGCCGACCGGCGCGGCGGCCGGATAGGGCACGGCGATGGCGATCCGGCCGTCCTGGATCGCATAACGCGCCGGCTGGTCCAGCGCGCGCGGCAGCTTCGCGCGGAAGGCGTCGAACCGGGCGCGGTCGTCCGGCCGGATCGCGCCGTCGCCCACAGTGAGGACGGTCTCGACGCGGCCCTGCTCGGGCACGCAGAGGCTGTCCGTGCAGGCCAGCCAATGCGCCGTGCCGCGCACCGGAACACGCGCGCCGGGCTTGAGGTCCGCCGGCAGATTTACATCAAAAAGAATAGCATAATCATGCTCATAGACATGATTCATGAGGCCGGAGATCAGCAACTTCTGCGGCGTGGGATAGCGCAGGGCGCCCGCGCTGACGCCGGCGGGCAAGGCCCAGTCGATGGTCATGCCGGTGCCCGCGTCGCCGGGATTTTCCCAATAGCCATGCCAGCCCGGATCGGGCCGCATGAACAGCGCCAGCGTCACCGTATGACCCGGCGCGGGGCGATGCGTCTCGGCAAGCAGCGAAATCCTGATGTGCGGCGCCCCGCCCTGCCCGAACGCGCCGACGCCCTGTGCCTGCGCCGGAGGCGACACGAGAAGCAGCGCGGCCAGTGCGGCAAGCACTGTCATCAAAAGTCCATTGAGCTGACGCAAGGGAAGGTCCATGGGTCGGGACATTGCCGGCCCTATCTAGGCGCGCGCCCGCATCCGCCCAAGGAGAATTTGATGAAGCTTGGTGTTGCCAGACTGCTTGCCGGCATTCTGCTCGTTTCCAGCCTGCCCGCCACCGCCCGGAACGGCGATCCGGCCCCGGCCGCTCCCGCGCCGGCGCCCCCCGCCCCGGCACAGCAGCCGCCCCGCCTCCTCGTCGTCATTTCGGTCGACCAATATTCCGCCGACCTGTTCGGCGAGTATCGCCAAGCCTATACCGGCGGCCTGCTGCGCCTGCAGCAAGGCGCGGTGTTCCCCAAGGGCTATCAGAGCCATGCCGCCACGGAGACCTGCCCGGGCCATTCGACCATCCTCACCGGCAATCGCCCCGGCCACACCGGCATCATCGCGAACGACTGGGTCGACCAGTCGGTCGCGCGCGCGGACAAGACGGTCTATTGCGCCGAGGACCCGAGCGTGCCGGGCACGGATTCGGACCATTATGCCGCCTCCGTCATGCGCCTGCTGGTGCCGGCGCTCGGCGACTATATGAAGCGCGCCAATCCCGCCTCGCGCATCATCGCCGTGGCCGGCAAGGACCGCGCCGCGATCATGATGGGCGGCCACACGCCGGATCAGATCTGGTGGTGGGGCAGCCATGGCTTCACCAGCTATCGGGGCACGGCGACCACGCCGCTGGTCGACCGGGTGAATGCCGGCATCCTCATGATGGTGAACGAGGAGCGCCCGCCCATGGACCTGCCGGACATCTGCGTCGCGCGCGATCATGCCGTGCAGGTGGGGCCGGACCGGACGGTCGGCACCGGCCGCTTCGCGCGCGCGGCGGGCGACATGAGCGCGTTCAGGGCATCGCCGGAATATGACGCCGCCGTGCTCGCCATGGGCGCGAGCGAGGTTGAGGATCTCGATCTCGGCAAGGGACCGGCGACGGACCTGCTCATCCTCGGCCTCTCCGCCACCGATTATGTGGGCCACACCTACGGCACCCATGGCAGCGAGATGTGCCTGCAGACCATGACGCTCGACCGCGAGCTGGGCGCCTTCTTCGACCGGCTGGACGCGCGCGGCATAGATTATATGGTCGTGCTCACCGCCGATCATGGCGGCAACGACCTGCCCGAGCGCGAGCGCGAGCAGGGCATAGCCGACGCGCAGCGCGTCGATCCCTCGCTCAGCCCCGCCCAGGTCAACGCCGCGCTGCGCGCCCGCACGGGGCTGACCGGCGACCTCGTCATGGGCGGCACCTTCGGCGACATCTATGTGAACAGGGCGCTCGCGCCCGCGCAGCAGGCCCGCGTGCTGACCGAAGCGAAGGCGCTCTATCTCGCCAATCCGCAGGTGCAGACCGTCTTCACCCATGACGAGCTGGCCGCCGCGCCCGAGCCTTCCGGCCCGCCGGAAAGCTGGACGCTGCTCCAGGAAGCCAAGGCCAGCTTCAATCCGGATCGCTCCGGCGACCTGATCGTGCTGCTCAAGCCCCGCGTCACGCCGATCATGCACGGCTATACCGGCTCGGTCGCCACACATGGCAGCCCCTGGGACTATGACCGGCGCGTGCCCATCCTGTTCTGGCGCAAGGGCATGACGCATTTCGAGCAGCCGCTGGGCGTCGAGACGGTGGACATCCTGCCGACGCTCGCCGCGCAGATCGGCCTGCCCCTGCCCGCGACGGGCATCGACGGCCGCTGCCTCGATCTGGACGCGGGCCCGGGGAGCAGTTGCCCAGCGCAATAGCCCGCCGATCCAGCGGCCCTCGCCACGCGGCGAGGGCGGCAGCCATGCGGGAAAGCCGCGCGCGACCGGATTTTCCTGCGCGGCGCCTGCCCCTGCACAGGCCGGCGGCCGGGAGCGGCCGCGCCCGGCTTCTCTCCTGCGCCGGCCCGCGCAAAGCGGGCATCAGGGCTCCTGCGAAAGCGGGAGCCCGGGGCCTAGCGGCGGTGCCCTTGCGCCCTGGGCGCCTGCCTGCGCAGGCGCACAAGCTGGGTCTATCTGAAACGGACGAACCCCGGGAACCTGTCCGGATCAGGTTGAAACACGGCCATTTCCGACCCCGTCCGAACAGGACACTCTCCAGCCGCATTGCAGTCCCACCCATTTGGCGGCAGTCTGGGACAAGACGGCAATGGCGACCACCAGCAGGATGGCGCGCCACAAGGAGAGGATCGGCATGGAACAGCAGGGCAGGATCGTGATCACCGGCGCGTCGGGCCAATATGGCCGGCTGGCGACCGACATGCTGATCGACAAGGGGCTGGCCGACCGGCTGATCCTCATCACGCGCACCCCCGGCAAGCTGGCCGACCGCGCCGCGCAGGGCTGCGAGGTGCGCTATGGCGACTATGACAAGCCCGGAACGCTGGCCGACGCCGTGCAGGGCGCGGAGAAGATGCTGCTCATCTCCGGCACGCGGGTCGGCGCGCGCGTCGTCCAGCACAAGGCGGCGATCGACGCGGCGGCCGCGGCGGGCGTGAAGCATGTCCTCTATACCAGCTTCATCGGCATCGACGATCCGGCCAATCCCGCCGAGGTGCGCCACGACCATATCGAGACGGAAGCGGCCATGCGCGCCTCCGGCATGGCGTGGACGGCGCTGCGCGACGCGCATTATGCCGATGCCATGATCCTGATGGCCGGGCCCAATGTCATGGCCACGCGCAAATGGTTCAGCAATGCCGGCGACGGGCGCGAGGCAATGGTCTGGCGAGACGATTGCGTCGCCTGCGCGGTCGCCGTGCTCACCACGCCGGGCCATGAGAACCGCATCTACAACATCACCGGACCGGACCTGCAGAGTTTCGACGAGGTGGCGGCGCTCATCGGCGCGATCACCGGCGTGCAAATCGCGCATGTGAAGGTGGACGACGACGGCCAATATGCCATTTTCGATGCCATGGGCATCCCGCGCCGGCCGGTCGACGACCAGTATGTGAGCGGCATTCCCTGGAACAGCGACGACATGGTGAGCTTCGGCCGCGCGATCCGGGAGGGCTTTCTGGAGATCCGCACCGACGATGTCGAGAAGCTGACGGGCCGCAAGGCGCGCTCGGTCCGCGAGATGATCGAGGCGAACCGGGACATGCTGGTGGCGGCGGCCGGCGGCGTGGGGGAACCGGCATGAACCGCGAAGCCTATGAGCGCTATCTCGCCGCCTTCAACGCGAAGGATTATGACGCGGTCTGCGATTTCTACGCCGAGCCGATGCAAATGGATTTCTTCGGCGTCGCCATCCGCTCGCGCGAGGACATGAAGCGCTTCTACCGCTTCCTGCACGACCATGTGCTGGAGAGCGTGCGCATCCTCAATTTCGCGTCGAGCGACACGCTGACCGCCGTGGACGCCATCGTGCGCATCGAGGCGATCAGGGACCTGACGCGCGAGACGCTCGACGCCCATGGCGCGCCGGGCCTCCATCCGATCGCGGCGGGCGAGGTGCAGGAATTGCGGCAGTTCATCTTCTACACCATCCGCGACGGCAGGATCGCGCGGGTGGAGTGCGCCATGGGGCCGCCGCCGGCATGAGCGGGCGGCGCAGCATCCCGCCGCTCTCGCCCTTCGAGGCGGAGATCGGCTTCACCCGGGCGCTGCGCGAGGGTGACCGCATCCTGGTCGCGGGCACGGTCGCGGAAGCGGTGGACGGCGCGATCCCGGCGGAGGCCGGCGCGCAGGCGGAGAACTGCTTCGCGCAGATCATCCGCCATGTGGAAGCGCTGGGCGGACGGGCCGATCATATCGTGCGCGTGCGCATGTTCGTGACCGACATCGCCGATGCCGACGCCGTGAGCGCCGCCTTCTCGCGCGCGCTCCGGCATGTCCGGCCGACCGGCACGCTGGTCGCGATCGCCGCCCTCTATCGGCCCGAATGGAAAGTCGAGATCGAGGCCGAGGCGATCGTCGCCTGATCGGCCCGGCCGCTCAGGTCAGGATCAGATAAGGTCAGGTCAGGGTATAATAGCGCACGAAATTGCCGTCCGGCTTGCGCTCGCCCACGCCGATGAAGACATGGCGGGTCATCCAGTCATATCTGCCCTTGCTCGTCTCGAAGACCGGCTGGGCGCGCAGATAATAATCCTCATGCGCGACCGGCGGCCCGCCCTCGAAGGCCCAGGCGCGCAGGCGCTGCATGGAGTCCGGCTTGCGGCCCCAGAGATAGCCGCGATTCTGCATGTAGATGATCTCGCCGTCGTCCGTTTCCAGCAGGTAGCGGGCATCGAACACGGCGGTGTCGTCATCGCGGAAATGGGCATAGTCGCCGCCCGAATTGGGCACCGCGCGCCCGCGCAGCTTCGGTCCCTCGAAATGCCCCTCGTCCACCAGCACGGCCGAGCGGAAGCCGCCATCATGGACATTGGGCACGGCGAAGACGCGCGTGAACATGAGGCGGCACTCGAAGGCGAATTCGAGGACGGGCTTGTCGAGGGTGGAATAGGTCATGCGCGTACATCCTTCCGCTTTTCGGTTCCGACCATCCCCACCCGTTCGCCCTGCGCTTGTCGAAGGGAGGCCGGGCGAAGTCGAAGCCATTTTGTCCCGCTCGTCTTCGCCCGCTCCCAACGGAGCGGGGTCGGGTTGGTCCCTCTCAATAATTGCTCAGGATCGTCAGCCCCGGCGCATCGAGCGGCAGGCCGCGCCTGCGCTTCTCCAGTTCCTCCGTCCGCGTCTTGCCCTGCAGGTCGATCAGATAGGCATGGATCGCGTCCACATCGGCGGGGCTCAGCCGGTCGTCCCAGCGCGGCATGCCGTTGGGCAGCAGCAGCCCCTCCAGCACGATCTGGCGGAAGGCCTGATGCGTCCCCTCGTTCATGCGCCGCAGGTCGGGCGTGATGGAGCGCGGCTGGTTCGAATGGCAGAGCGTGCAATTGGCGAAGAACAGCCCCTGCCCCTTCGCGATCATCGCCGCATCGGCGCCGGGCACCTGCGGGGGCGGCGCGGGCGTCACCTGCAGCGGCGGCAGTTCGGCCGGAATGGGCACCACGCCCCCGTCGAGGCGGAACACGATCAGCCGCCCCTCATTGCCGCGCCGATAGGCCGCCGAATAGGGCGGGACATAGGGATAGCCGCCCCCGCCCCAGGCCGCCATCACCGCCACATATTGCACGCCGCCGACCCGGTAGGTCATCGGGGCGGCGAGGATCGACGTGCCGGTGTCGATCTCCTTGAGCAGCTTGCCGTTCTCCTTGTCGAACACGCGGAAATGCCCGTCGATGCTGCCCTGGAAGACGAGGCCGCCCGCCGTCGCCAGCGCGCCGCCGCGATCCTCCCAGCCGGCCATGCGGCGCGACCATTTCGTCCGCCCGGTGAGCGGATCGATGGCGCGAAGCTCCGTGCTGCCGGGATTTTCCTTCACCCATTTCATTTCCGGCAGCGCCTCGATCTGCCCGCGCAGCGGCTGCGGCAGCGTGGGCAGCACGGCGGGGAGGACCGGCGTGAACAGCAGCGAGGCATCGGTGTTCAGCATCCGCGCCTGATGCGGCTTCTCGCCCGGCGTCATGTACATGGCGTTGCCCATGTCCTGCACCGTGCCGATATAGAGGCCGGTCTGCGGATCGAACGCGGCCGGATGCCAGTTGCGCGCGCCCGGCGTGCCGGGGAAGATGATCTTCGGGCCGTTCGTATAGTCCGAATGCTCCGGCGTGAGGTTCGGCCGCCCGGTCTTCATGTCGACGCCGTTCGCCCAGCTCATCCGCACCAGCGCATTGGCGCGCAGCAGCTTGCCGTCGCGCCGGTCGAGCACGTACATGAAGCCGTTCTTGGGCGCATGGAGCACCACCGGGCGCTCCTCGCCATCCACCTTCATATGCGTGAGGATCATCGGCGCGGTGGAGGTATAGTCCCAGCTGTCGCCCGGCGTTTCCTGATAATGCCATTTGAGGCGCCCGGTCCTGGCGTCGAGCGCGACGATCGAGCCGAGGAAGAGATTGTCGCCCCCGCTCGGCGAGCGCTTCGAGCGCGCATAGGGGCCGCCATTGCCGGTGCCGATCAGCACCAGCCCGGTCTCTGGATCATAGTTGATCGCATCCCATGGCGCGCCGCCGCCGCCCACATCCCAGCGGCTGTCCGGGTCCCAGCTCTTCACCGCCTGTTCGAGATCGGGATTGTCCTGTGGCCCCAGCTTCGGATCGCGCGGGACCACGAAGAAGCGCCAGGCGAGCTTGCCCGTCTCCAGATCGAAGGCGCTGACGGCGCCGCGCACGTCATATTCCGCGCCGGCATTGCCGATCACCACGACATTGCCCGCGATTTCCGGCGCGCCGGTCGAATTGTCGCCGCGCCGGCGATCGACGATGGTGTCCGCCTTCCAGACGACTGCCCCGGTCTTCGCGTCGAGCGCATACATCCAGCCGTCGAGCGCGACGACATAGACCTTGCCATGCGCCACCGCGACGCCGCGATTGACCATGTCGCAGCAGGCCGTGCGGTTGACCTGCATGTCGACCTGCGGCTCGAAGCGCCACAGCGGCTTGCCCGTCGCCGCCTCGAAGGCATAGACGCGCCCCGCGACGCCGGCCGCGTACATGACGCCGTCGATCACCACCGGCGTCGCCTCCAGCCCGCGCCCGGTGCCGAGATCCGCCACCCAGGCGAGCCCGAGCCTGCCGACATTGCCGCGATTGATGTCCGTGAGCGTCGAATAGTGCGACTTGCCGATGTCGCCGCCGGGCGTGATCCAGTTGTCGGCGGCGAGCTGTTCGGTGCTGGCGCCGCCGCCGTGCCGGTCGGAACAGGCGGCGAGCACAAGCAGGCCGGTCAGAATGAGCGCGGTCTTCACGAAATCCGTGCTCCTGCGAAAGCAGGAGCCCAGGGCCCAGCCGCAGTGCCCTTGCGCCCTGGGCTCCTGCTTTCGCAGGAGCACGGGATCGCTGTTGAATGCTGCACTCATGCTTCTCAATCCTCTCCCCGCCCCCATGCTCTACCGGCATGCGTGGCCCTCAAACTTGTCGCAACCCGCCCTCACCTGCCCGGGAGCGCCCCTCCCAGGGACTCGGCATATGATAGGGCACGGTGATGAAATTGGCCTCGATCTGGCAGATCATGCCATGATCGATCTTGAACAGCTCGCCCAGATAATAGCTGTGCGGACGGCGGATGTGCGAGGTCACACTCGTGCCGTCGGTCAGGTCATAGTCGCCCAGCCGCCCGCAATGGTCGATGAAGCCGAAGGCGAGCACCAGTCCGCGCGCCTCGTCCACCAGCGGGAAGCGGCGGCCGCGCAGCCGGTCGTCATAGCGATAATGGCCGGTGCGGAACTGCGCCTCGCAGCCCAGCCCCGCCACCGGCACGAGCCTGGCGAATTCGGCATTGTTGGTGGTCTGCACGCCATTCTCCACCCGGTTGCAATCGGGATGGAAGCGCGTGCGGATGGTCCCGTCGTTCAATTGCAGGGTCGAGAAATACCCATCTGACAAGGCGATCATGTCCGCGCGCGATACGGGCGCGACAGCATTCGCGTTCAGGATCGGCTTGTCGAGGAAGCGCTGGTTCTCGAAGCGGGGCGAGGAATCCACCTGCCGCACCACGATGGTTTCAACCTCGGCCACGCGCCCGGCCTCGTCCAGCCCCAGCCGCACCGTATAGGCGCTCTCGTCCATCGGCTCGACGACCGTGCCGAAATAGCCGACCTGCCGCGTCGCCTCGTCCGCGAACATCAGGCGGTAATCGCCAAGCCGGACGATCGTGCCCCACAGGCCGTCGTCCGGCGCGAGGCGCACATTGTTCTCGGTGATGAAGGGATCGGGCGCCCAGTCCACGGCGCCGGGGTCCTGCCGCCCCAGCGCCGCGAGATAGGCCTCGAGCGCCCCGCAGAGCGCCGCGCGGTTCATGGCCGCTGCCCCGTCAGGCCGCGTCGACCGCCGCGTCCAGATACATGGCCTTGGTTTCCAGATAGGCGCTGAGGCCGGCGACGCCGCCCTCGCGGCCCACGCCCGACTGCTTGTAGCCGCCGAACGGCAGGTCCCAGTCGACCCGCAATCCGTTCTGGCCGATACCGCCCGTGCGCACCTGCCGCGCGACATTGAAGGCCGCCTGCGCATCATGCGTCAGCACCGAACCGGAGAGGCCATAGTTGGAATCGTTGGCGACCTCGATCGCTTCGGCTTCGTCCTCGACCGGGATGATCGAGAGAACGGGGCCGAAAATCTCCTCCTGGGCAATGCGGCTTTTGTTGTCGACATTGGCGAAGATGGTCGGCTCGATGAAATAGCCGCGATTGAGATGCGAGGGCCGTCCGCCGCCGGTCACAAGATCGGCGGTCTTCTTGCCTTCCTCGATATACATCTCGACGCGCTCGAGCTGGCGCTTCATGGCGAGCGGCCCGAGCTGCGTCTCGGGATCGTCCGAATAGCCGATCTTCAGCTTCCTGAACTCGGATGCGATCGCATCGGCAATCTCGTCATGACGAGTGCGCGGCACGATGAGGCGGGTGAGCATCGCGCAGACCTGGCCCGAGAGCATGGGGATGGTGCGGGCCATGAGCTGCGCGGCCTCGTCCGTGGTGAAATCGTCGCGCAGGATGGCGGCGGACTTGCCGCCCAGCTCCAGCGTATAGCGGCCGATGCGCGATCCCATGACGCTGGCGATGCGCTTGCCGGCCAGCGTCGAGCCGGTGAAGCTCACCTTGTCGATGCCCGGATTGTTGACCAGATGGTCGCTCGCCTCGCGATGGCCGCAGACCAGATTGACGACGCCCGCCGGCACGCCCGCCGCCTCGCACGCCTCGGCGATGATATAAGCCTCCAGCGGCGTCTCGGGCGAGGGCTTCATGACGACCGTGCAGCCGGTGATGAGCGCATTGGCGACCTTGGAGGCCATCAGCGCATAGGGCGCGTTCCACGGCGCGATGGCCGCGACGACGCCGACCGGCTCGGCGATCACATAGGCCGCCTCGGCCGCGCTGCTCTGCTCGCGCTTCACATAGGGATAGGCGGCGCCCACGGCGCGGATCTTGTCGAACTGGCCGGTGCCGGTCGCGGCCATGCCCGGCGCGAAGCTGGCGAGACCGCCCATCTGCGCGGTCCAGGCCTTGGCCAGCTCGGGCTCGCGGGTCTTCAGATGCGCGGTGATCTTCTGCATGATGGCGTCGCGCTGGGCCACCTTCATGCGCGGCCACGGCCCGCGATCGAACGCCTCGCGCGCGGCGGCGACGGCCGCATCCATGTCCGCCTCGTCCGCTTCGGCCACGGCGCCGACGATCTGCTCGGTGTTGGGCGATTCCAGCTCGATGAAGCGGCCGCTGTGCGCCGCGCGCCATTCCCCGCCGATCCAGACCTTGTCCGGATGCTTCACATTCACGCCTTCAGGATTGAAACCAGTCTGGGACATGCCCGCTCTCCTTGCTCTTCTGCCCCGGCCACTCGCGGTTTTCCGCGCCGTCGGCCGGACGCGGCCCCGTTCCCCGTGGCCGCCATGGATTCGACGGGCGGACGCTAGGCTCCACCCCCGCTCCGGTGCAAGTGCAAAAGTCGAGAATCAGGCCGCGCAGGTTGACAAAGTCCGGGCGATCAGGCGCCCGCGCCGGGTTCGGAAGCCTGCAGGGCGTCAACCGCGCGGCGGGTGAGGCGGACGAGCGCCTCCATCTCCGCCGGCGACAGCGCGGCGCGGATCGGGTCCTCGACAGTGTCGGCGATGTCGCGCAGGTCCCGCGCGCAGGCCGCCCCGGCGTCCGTCAGGAAGAGCCGGTTGCGGCGCCGGTCCTCGGCCGAACGCTCGCGCCGCGCCAGCCCGCGCCGCTCGAGATCGTCCAGGATGCCGACCACGAGCGACTTGTCCATCGCGATCTCGCGCACGATGTCGGCCTGCGAACAGCCGGGATTGGCCCCGATGAGCGCCAGAGTCGAGAAGGACCCCTGGCGCAGCCCGAACGGCTCGAAGGCGGCGGCGATGCGCGCGGTCAGAATGTTCCGCAGCAGGCGGACGGCCGGCCCAACGCTCTCGCCGATCATGCCGAGCGCCATGGCGCCCGCCTCCGCCCGCCGCCATTCCATCGTCTCTTCCTCAGCCATCCCGGCCCTTTCCCGCTGCCGTCCCATGTCCGCCTTCCCAAACAAGCTGGCAATCCTAATGGTTGTTTTTGCCAACCATATTGACACCCCGGCGCCTTTGGGTCCAGACAGGACGGTACGGGACATGCACCGCGCCGCGCAAAGTGGCCAGCCCGGAGAGGATCGCCATGATCAGCATCACCAGACTCCATCCCCTGTTCTTCGCCGAGATCGCCGGCGCGGATCTCACCGCGGAGCCGACCGAGGCGCTACGCCGCACGGTCCAGCAGGCCATGGACGATCATACCGTCTGCGTCGTCCGGCAGGGCCCGATCAGCGATGCCCAGCATCTGCGCTTCGCCCGGCTGTTCGGTCCGCTGGAGCTGCCGCCGGGCTATGGCACGCGGCCGGCCGGGCGGATGGCGCCGGAGCTTTTCTCCGCCGGCAATCTCGATGCGGACGGGAACATCCTCCCGCTCAGCCCGGCCAGCCGAAACGTCGCCAAGGGTGCCGAGCGCTTCCATGCCGACAGCAGCTTCCACCCCATGCCGAGCAAATGGTCGATGCTGCGCGGCGTCGAATGCCCGCCTTCCGAAGTGGGCGGCGACACGCTGTTCTGCGATCTGCGCAGCGCCTATGCCGATCTGCCGCAGGCGACGAAGGACAGGATCGACGGGCTCATGGGCATCCATGATTTCTGGCGGGGCCGCGCCTATGCCGGGCTGGAGGTGGCGGACGAGATGCGTGCCGCCATGCCCATGCCGCCCGTGCTGCATCCGCTGGTCCGCACGCACGCCGATGGCCGCAAGGCCCTGTTCGTGGGCGGCCATTGCGTCGGCGTCGAGGGCATGAGCGAGGCGGCGGGCCATGAGCTGGTCGAGGCGCTTTACGACCATGCGACGCAGGACCGCTATGTCCACCGGCACCGGTGGACCGAAGGGGACATCGTGATCTGGGACAATCGCTTCGCCCTCCATGCCGCCACCCCCCTCACGTCCGACCGCTATCGCCGCGACATGCGCCGCGCGACGATCAACGAGACGGGCGAGGAAATGGACGCCTATGCCTTCCGCCAGCGCGCGGCGCAGGTGGGCTAGAGTGATTTCGGGCGGATGGAGGCATCCACCCGTCCGGCGCTGGCGGCGCGAACCGGACAGGACCGATCATCCCCTCACCACGCAGCCCGAATAGCCGGGCAACCCAGCCGGTCCCGCTCCGCCGACGGACCAGAGCGGCGCGGCGTCGGCCGGGGCGGCCGCCGGCCAGTCCCGATGCGCCGGACCGAGATTGAACAGGCACAGCAGCCGCTCCGCGCCGAACCGCCGTTCGAACAGCAGGACGGCCTCGTCGACCGCCCGCACCCTCATCGTTCCCCAGCGCAGGGCCGGATGCGCCTTGCGCAAGGCGAGCAGCGCCCGCGTCAGGTGGAGCAGCGAGGCGGGATCGGCCTCCTGGCGGTCCACCGCCAGCGCGGGATGATCCGGCCCGAGCGGCAGCCATGGCCGGAACGTGGAGAAGCCGCACCAGGGCGCCTCGTCCCCTTTCCACGGCATGGGCGTGCGGGCGCCGTCGCGCGAGAGGGTGAGCGGCCAGTTGGCGATCGCCTCGGGATCGCGCAGGTCATCGAAGGCGATGTCGACCTGGGTGAGCCCCAGTTCCTCGCCCTGATAGAGGAAGATGTTGCCGCGCAGGCAGAGCAGCAGCAGCATCTTCATCGCCGCGAAGCGCGCGCGCGTTCCCGCATCCGCGTCGACCGGCAGCCAGCGCGAGACGGCGCGCGGCGCATCGTGATTCTCGAACGCCCAGCTTGGCCAGCCCATGCCGGCGCGGTCCGGCCACTGGCCGAGCGCCTGCGCGACCAGGGCCGGCGTCAGCGCTTCGGCATAGAGGAAATCGAAGCCGTAGCTGCTGTTGAGCCGCGTTTCCCCGCGCGTGTAGAGCTTCATTTCGCGCAGCGCGTCCTCGCCGCCGATCTCGGCGACCGTGAAGCGCCCCTCATAGCTGTCGAACAGGGCACGGACACGCTCGATGAAGGTCGTGATGTCGCGATGGCCCTGATTGTGGCGGCGGATCTGGTAATCGAAGGGCCGCGTGCGCGGCTTGTCGGACGGCGGCTGGGGCGGATTGTCGCGCAGGCGCGGGTCCGGCATCAGGAAATTGAGCGCATCGAGCCGGAAACCGTCCACCCCGCGATCCAGCCAGAAGCGCGCAATATCCAGCAGCGCGGCCTGCACCGCCGGATTATGGCCATTGAGCTGGGGCTGCTCCCGGAGGAAATTGTGGCAATAATATTGGCGGCGGCGCGCGTCCCAGGTCCAGGCCGGTCCGCCGAACACGCTTTGCCAGTTGGACGGCGGCGCGCCGTCCGGCCGGGGATCGGCCCAGACATACCAGTCCCCATGCGGGCCGGCGGGATCGTTCCGGCTCGACTGGAACCAGGGATGGCGGTCCGAGGTGTGCGCCCAGACCTGATCGATGATGACCCGCAGCCCGAGCTGGTGCGCGCGGGCGACGAGCGCATCGAAATCCGCCAGCGTGCCGAAGATCGGATCGACATTGCGATAGTCCGACACGTCATAGCCGAAATCGGCCATGGGCGAGGTGAAGAAGGGCGAGAGCCAGATGGCGTCCACGCCGAGCCGCGCGACATGATCGAGATGCGCGGTGATGCCGGGCAGGTCGCCGATGCCGTCACCGTTCATGTCCGCGAAGCTGCGCGGATAGATCTGGTAGATGGTGCAGCCCAGCCACCAGGGCATGGCGGCCGGATCGCGATGACTGACGGCGGGCGGCGTGGCGGGCTCTTCCGGGATCATGCGCGCACAGTGCATGGGAAGCGGAGGCGGCGCAATGCACCCCGTGCGTGGTTCCGGCGCGAGGGCATCCGCGCCGGCAGCGCCACGCCTTCAGGGCGCGAATGGGGATGAGGGTTGCGGTGTAAACGAATATCGCGCGCCGATGCGCCGGAGCACAAGATTGTTCGGGCCGGACAGGGCAGACAGGACCACCGACAGGCCCGCGCGCCGATGCGGTTCCCAATTCCGTTCGCGCGGCCTAGGAAGAGGACAAAATCATCGGGAGAGAGCGATGCGGTTCAGGGACAAGGTGGTGCTCGTCATCGGCGGCAACAGCGGCATCGGCCGCGCTTCGGCGGAGGCGTTCGCCGCGGAAGGCGCGCATGTCTATCTCACGGGCCGCTCGCAGGCGACGATCGACGAGACGGTCGCCGCCGTTCCGGGCGCGCAGGGCTTCCGCGCGGACATTGCCGACATCGACAGCAGTGCCGATGTGCTCGCCGCGATCGCAGGGCGGCATGGCCGGCTGGACGTGCTGTTCGTCAATGCCGGCATCGGCGCGATGGCGCCGGTCGAGGAGATCACGCCCGCCCAGTGGGACGAGGTGCACGGCATCAATCTGCGCGGCTGCTTCTTCGCCATCCAGAAGGCGCTGCCCCTGATGGGGGATGGCGGCGCGATCGTCATCACCGGGTCCATCGGCTCGGTCGCGGCGGTGCCGGGCAATGCGATGTATGCCGCGGCCAAGGCGGGACTGCGCGCCGTCGCGCGGACGCTGGCGGCGGAACTGGTCGGGCGCGGCATCCGCGTCAACATGGTGAGCCCCGGCCCCACCGAGACGCCGATCATCACCCGCACCGAAGGCGTGTCGGCCGAGGCGGTGGACGGCCTTCGCGCCATCATGACCCAGGCCGTGCCGATGAAGCGCATGGGCACGCCGGAGGAAATCGCGCGGCCGGTGCTGTTCCTGGCCTCGAACGAGGCGAGCTTCATCACCGGCATCGACCTCTATGTGGACGGCGGCTGCGTCGAGCTTTGAGGGCGCGGCGCGGTCGCGGCAGGTCCGCAGGGCCGGACCGCCCTGATCGCGCCCCCAAACCCCGCCCGGTTCGAACGGGCGTGGAGGTCCGGCCCGGACGCGGTGCGCGCCCTCCCCCGGACGCGGAAAGGGCCGGCGAACGATCCGCCAGCCCTTCCCCTGTCGCCCGCTTGCGGCGCGCGGCAGGATCAGTTGGTCAGGGTCCAGCTCGTCTCGCTGCAGACATTCAGCGTGCGCTCCCAGACGGTCGCGGCGCTCTGGGTCTGCGCCTTGAACTCGAAGGTGCAGTCGCCCCGGCCATTGTCCACGGTGATCTGGAGGCTGGCATGGGGTGCGATCACGTTCGAGCCGAGCAGGTCGGTATCATATTTCTCGCGCCCCGGCAGGCCGTACTGGAGCTTGTAAACCTGATAGTCCGAATTGTTGATGATGGTGATGGCGTGGCCGCCGCTGCTGCCGCCGCCCTTGGCATCGATCAGCGTCCAGCTGCTCTCCGTGCAGACATTGAGCTGCTTTTCCCACACGCTCGAATCGCCCGCCGTGGTCGCCTTCAGGTTGAAGGTGCAGTCGCTGCGGCCGTTGTCGATGTTCACGCGGATATTCTCGCCCGGATTGAGGATGTGCGAGCCGAGCAGGTCCCGGTCATAATATTCCATGCCGGGACGGCCGAAATAGACATGATACACGTCCTGGCTGGAATTATTATAGACTGTCAGATTGCGGTTGTGGCCATCGCCGCTGCTGTTGCCGTCATCCGCGTTGACCAGCGTCCAGCTACTCTCGGTGCAGACGTTGAACGTCTTTTCCCAGACATCCGCATCGCCCGCGGTCGTGGCCTTGACCTTGAAGGTGCAGTCGCCCCGGCCGTTGTCGATGTTCACGCGGATATTCTCGCCGGCGTCGAGGATCTGCGAGCCGAGCAGGTCGCGATCATAATATTCCATGTCCGGCCGGCCGAAATAGACGTGATACACGTCCTTGTCCGAATTGTTGTAGATGGTCACGTTGCGGTTGCGGCCGTCGTTGCTGCTCTGCTGCGCGTGCAGGCCCGTGGCCGAAAGCATCGCCAGGACAGCACCGATGGCGATCGAACGGAAAAAGCTCGTCAAGATGATTCCCCCCGGATTGTCATGCTGCACCATGCTGCGCGCAGCATGGGCTCATTTACCGCGCGATCGCGCCGCGCTCAATGATCAACCCGCCATGACGCATCATCCCTTAACATTCGTTGAGCGTGGGCGCGAACGGCCCGTACGGTGCGCGGCATGGATGGCGCGCGGCAAATGAAAAGGCCGGCGATCGCGCGCCGGCCTTCTTTCGTTTCGGATGCGCCCGGGCGGGTGCTGCTCAGTTGGTGAGCGTCCAGCTGCTCTCGGTGCAGACGTTGAGCGTGCGCTCCCAGAAGGTCTCGTTGCTCTGCGTCACCGCCTTCAGCTTGTAGGTGCAGTTGCCCCGGCCGTTATCCACACTGACACGGATATGGTAATTGGAGTTCAGCACCTCGTCGCCCAGCAGATCGCGATCATAATATTCGTTGCCGGGCACGCCATAATAGATGCGATACACCTGATAGTCCGAATTATTGTAAACGGTGATGTTGCGGTTGCGGCCGTCATTGCTGTCGGCGGCCTGCGCCGCCATCGGCACGGCGGCCAGCATGGCGCCAAGTGCGAGCGTGCGGAAAATGTTCATCTGCGGCTTCCTTATCCCAACCGGCGACGCCCCACTGCGTCTGCCATGGCCATGGAATAGCCCGCGTCCATTTGCGTCTCCATAAAGTCGCCGTTAGAAATTGTTATGCGTTCCAGATCAAAGCCGTAGGTCAATATTTCCTTTGGTGCCGCTTCATCCCCCGCCGCTTCTTTCCAGGGAAGGCCCCTTCGCCCCGGCACTTCGGCAGCGACCCGGAACCGCCGCCGCTCCCCATAACAAATCGTAACAACAGGATTTTGAATGATCGCCCGCCCTTCCCTATAAGGCCCGGCATGAACCTCATGAGCGCCCGGGTCCTCGCGATCATCGCCGCGATCCTCGCCATCTCGGGCCTGTGCGTCTGGCTCCTTCTGGGCAGCTTCACCGCCGATGTCGATCCGGCGGTCGATGGCGCCGTTGTCAGCCTCCCGCCCCGGCAGGCCAACTATATGTGCGAGGCCGATCCGCGCGCGCGGGCGGAAGCCATCCGCCAGTGCGCCATGCCGACGCAATGCAAGCCGGGCAATGGGCTCGCCGGCCGGGGGACGGATCCGCGCCGGACCGGCCCGCACAATCCCTCCGCGCTCCAGGTCGACGAGAGCCAGTGCGTCCAGCCGACCGATGCCTGCCTCGCCCATGTGCAGCCGGACATCCGGCGGCTGGGCAAGCTTTCGCCGGACACGTTCATCGCCGTCCTGCAACAGAAGCAACCCGGCGACCCGACACGCTGGCAGGTGACGACCACCCGGCCGTCCGACGGCCAGATCCGGACCTATCTCTATGAGCCGTGCGGCGGTTCGCACGGGGAGGGCATGCTGCGCGAAAATCTGTCCAGTCAACAGACAGGTCCCGCGCCAAGTCCATAGACGCACCGGAAAACGCGTGTCAGAAACAAGCGTCTGGCAACCAGCATTTCGTCGCGTGGGGGGCGAGTCTGATGAAGGTGCTACTGGCCGAGGACGATCCGGAAATTCGTGGCACGCTCGTCGCGCTGCTGCAGGACAATGGCTTCATCGTGGATGCCTGCGCCGACGGGCAGGACGCGCTCAACCACGGCCTCGAGAATGACTATGCCGTGGTGCTGCTCGACTTCGGCCTGCCGGTCTTCTCGGGCGAGCAGATCATGACGCGTTGGAAGCGCGCGGGCCGGCGCTTCCCGGTCCTCGCCGTCACCGGCACGCGGACATTGCGCGAGGAAGTGCGCGAACTCATCCAGCTCGGCATCGACCAGTATGTCCAGAAGCCGGTGCTCGACTACAGCATCCTCATCGACTGGGTGAAGGCGCGCGCCAACTCGAGCGCCTCGGGGGGCCATGGCTCGCTCATCCGGCGCGGCGAGCTGGAGCTGGACACGGAGAATCTGATCACCCGCTTCAAGGGCAAGCGGATCGAGCTCAGCCCCTCGCAATTCCAGGTGCTGCGCGTGCTGGCGCTCAACGAGGGGCCGCCCCTCTCCTGCCGCACCATCTCCAGCCGCTGCTTCGACGAGACGGACGGCTCCAGGGAAATGCAGGTACGCATGCACATCGCGCGCATTCGGGAGAAATTCGGCTTCAACATCATCGTGAATGTCGCAGCGGCCCAGGGCTACCGGATTGAGCTTTGAGGCGATGGAGGACGAGCCGGAGGGCGCGGCGGCAGCCCCCGGCAAGGCCGCGCGACGGCCACGCCTTCGCTTCCTGAATTCGATCGTCTTCCACATCCTCGGCTGGTCGCTGGTGGCGCTGCTCGTGCCGATCGGCATCTGGCTGCTCCTGTCCGACGCGCTGACCGCGCGGGTCGAGCAAAGCCAGGCCGAGAACCTGCTGTGCGCGCAGATCCAGGACGTGCGCGCCAGCATCGTCTCGCAGCTCGGCAGCAAGTCGGCGGCGCTGGACGTGGGCGCGGTCAACCGGGTGCTGGCCCAGCCGACCAATTCCGTGGGCGTCAACGCGCTGTGGGCGCTGAATGTGGGGCCGCTGGTGGGGCCCAAGCGCTTCGCCGGCATGGGCCCGCCGGACGGGCCGGTGATGAAGCGGCTGCAGGCGGTGCCCGACAAGCCGCAGGGCACGCGCTATATCGACCAGTTCGTCGATCATGGCCGCCGCTTCGTGGCCTGCAGCGAGATCTACGACCTCACGCTGCCGGGCTTCGAGCGCTATCGCAAGGGCATCTATGTGATCGCCTGGCCTTCCGAACAGCTCGCCCGGCTGAGCTCGGGCCTGCGCGGATCGACCTCGCAGCTCGGCCGTTATTCGCGGATCACGCTCATTTATCTCGGCATTGCCGGCCTCACCATGGCGGCCGTGCTCGTGACCTTCATCTACGGGCTGCTGCGCGAGCTCAAGCGGGACTTCGACGCAGTGCTGAAAGGCCGCGCCGACCGGCTGATGACGGACCGCTACCCCATCGAGCTGGAAAGAGCGGTCACCCTGTTCAACGACATCATCCAGGACAATGAGCGGGCGCTCAAGAATACCCGCCGGCTGGTCGCCAACGTCGCCCACGACCTCAACAACAAGCTGCAGGTGTTCAGCACGGCCGTGAACGCTCCCGAACTCGACCGTACGGTGCTGCAGGCCCACATCGCGCAGATCAAGAGCCAGGTCGAACGCTACCGGCAGCTCGCCATTTCCTCCCGGGCCGAAAGCCAGGTGCGCTGGCAGCGCTTCGATCTCGTCTCGTTCGGGCAGGAACTGCTCCAGCTCCAGGCGTTCGACGCGACCAACACGCAGGTCCTCTACCGGCTGATCGTCGAGGGGCAGGTGCTGCTGCGCATCGTCGGCAAGACGCAGGAAATCGGCCCGGGACATGACGGGGCCTGGCCGCGGATCATGGTACGCGCGCATCCCGGCGACCTGGAGATCATGCTCAACAATCTGCTCTCCAACGCTTCCAAATATGGCGGCGGGCAGGTCGATCTCTCGCTCGGCGTCAGCGGCGTGTTCGCGATGATGGACGTCGATGACGATGGACTGGGCATCGCGGAAGCCGACCGCGAGCGCGTGTTCGAGGCCGGCACGATGCTCAATCCGGACCAGCGCCTGCCCGGCACCGGCTATGGGCTGGATATCGTCAAGCGCATGGCGCAGGACAGCCAGGGCGACGTCGTGGTGATGCCGGCGCCGATCGGCGGCGCGCGCTTCCGCCTGACCCTGCCGATCCTGGCGGGAGAAGACGGCAAACACTGACTCCGCGCGGCCTGGAGACTGTCCTGTTTGAATGAACGGGTCGGGAATGGCCGCGCTTCAGCCTCATCGGGACACGCCCCGAAGTCGACCCGCTTCCAACGGAATCCGTGCTCCTGCGCAGGCAGGAGCCCAGGGCCCGGTCGCAGTATCCTTGCGCCCTGGGCTCCTGCTTTCGCAGGAGCACAAGCAGGTTCTATCTGAAACGGACGCCCCGTGATGGCGCGACGGGGCGTTGCCGGGAGCCACTCCACAACGCCCCGTCGCCGGCCGGCCCTGTCGGCCGGCCGCTGATCCCGGCCCCGCTCAGGCCGAGAAATCGATCCGCCCGGTGCGTGTCGCCGCCGGATGGCCCGGTGGCGACGAGCGCCCGGACACCGCATGGCGGGGCACGGGTGCCCCCGCGCCGCGCAGACCTTCAAGCAACGCCAGTCCCTGCGCCCAGTTCCCCAGACCCGAGTCCGCATTGACATGGCCGACCGCCCCCGCATCCACGAAGCGGCCGCCCCAGAATTCCGAAAGCCGGCGCGCCCGATGCCGCTGGACGAAGGGATCGTCCTGACTTGCCACGACGATCGAGGGGAAGGGCAGCGGCGCCAGCGTCGCCCGGCCGAAGGCCGCAAGGCGCGCATCGACCGGCGCGGCATCGAGATCGGGCGGCGCCACGAGCAGCGCGCCGACCACCGGATCGCCATAGGCCGGCCGCTCCAGCGCGGCCCACCAGGCGACGGCATGGCAGCCCAGGCTGTGCGCGGCCAGGATGACCGGCCGCCCGCAGGCGCGGATGGCGATGCCGAGCCGGTTCACCCAGCCATTGCGCGTGGGCCGCGACCAGTCGCCCAGATCGGCGCGCGCGCAATCGTCGCGCTCGCGCTCCCAGATGCTCTGCCAATGGGCGGGGCCGCTGCCGTCGAGGCCCGGAACCGTCAGGATGAGTGGCGTTTCGCCGGTGGCGGACAGTGTGGACTTCATGATCGATCTCCTGCGCGAGGGGAATCGGTCGACTTTGCATACGTCCCGACCATGAGGGAGAATTTATAATCTACTTCATTAATTGACAATATCGTCCGGTCGTTGTCGGGCAACGCTTTATGGCGAAAATGTGGCGCAGACCCTGTGCCGGCCCGGCAGCCATGCCGCGACAGGGGAAGCTCTTCCGGAGACGCAGGCGCCGGCGCCGTTGGCGGCCGGCGGTTGCTCAGAAGAGGCGCGTGAGGAGATAGAAGGCCGCGCCCACGGCGGCGGAGGCCGGAATGGTGATGATCCATGCGATCACCACACTCTGCGCGACGCCCCAGCGCACCGCCGAGGCCCGGCGCGCGACGCCGGCGCCGATCACGCAGCCGGTGATGGTGTGCGTCGTGGAGACCGGCACGCCGAGCGCGGACGCCGTGAACACGACGGCCGAGCCCCCCATCGAGGCACTGAAGCCCTGATGCTGGGAAAGCTTGGTGATACGCGAGCCCATCGTCTCGATGATCTTCCAGCCGCCGGTCATCGTGCCGAGCCCCATGGCGACATAGCAGCAGATCGCCACCCAGTGCGGCACATGGAAGTTCCCGTTCAGATAGCCGGTCGAGTAGAGCAGCACGGTGATGATCCCCATCGTCTTCTGCGCGTCGTTGAGGCCATGGCTGATCGAGTAGGTCGCGGAGGAGAGGAGATGGAGGTAGCGGAAGCCGCGGTCCGCCTGACGCGCGCCGGTGCCGCGGAACAGCCAGCTCGTCACCAGCATGATGAGCATGGAGAGCAGCATGCCCAGCATCGGCGAGAGCACGATGGCGATGAGCGTCTTGTCGAGCCCGCTCCACTGGATACCGGATATGCCCGCATGGGCCGTGCCCGCGCCGACGAGGCCGCCGACCAGCGCGTGGCTGCTGGAGGAGGGAATGCCCTTCAGCCAGGTCACCACATTCCAGACCATCGCGCCGGCCAGCGCGCCGAAGATCACCGCCGGCGTGATCAGATCCTTGTCGACGATGCCCGCGCCGATCGTCTCGGCGACCTTGTGCAGGCTCGGGAAGCCGAGCGTCAGGAAATAGGCCGCGAAGTTGAAGAAGGCCGCGAAGCCCACGGCGGTGACGGGCCCGAGCAGCCGGGTGGCGACCACCGTCGCGATGGAATTGGCGGCATCGTGCAGCCCGTTGAGGAAATCGAAGGCCAGCGCGACCAGGATGAGCCCGACGAGCAGCGGCAAGGCGAGTTCATGCATGGCCGGGCTCAGGCGTGATCGATCACGATGCCGTCGATCTCGTTGGCGACATCCTCCAGCGCGTCGACGATCCGCTCCAGATGGTTGAGGATCTCGCGCCGGACGATGAACCCCATCGGATCGATCGGCCCGAACTGGCGGAAGGCGGACTTGAGCCCGGCCGAGAAGATGGTGTCCGCATGGCCTTCCATGCGCACCAGCCGCTCGGTCAGCTCGTGCAGCCGCTTGCCGTTGCCGGACACGTCGCGCAGCAGCGGCAGCGCCTCGGCCAGCACGCGCGCGCCGTCCACGATGATGGCGGCCATGTCCTTCATTTCCTGCTCGAAGCTGGTCACCTCATAGAGATCGATCGCGGCGACGGCCGCCTGCATCTCGTCGATCGCGTCGTCCATCGAGCTGATGAGGCTGATGATCGCGCTGCGATCGAACGGCGTCAGGAAGGTCTGGCGCACCTCGCGCAGCATCTCGCGGATGATCTCGTCGGCATCATTCTCCCGCTCGATCACCTCGCGGATATGATCCTCGCGATGATTGCCGTCGTGCAGCAGGCGCGAGAGCGCGTCCGCGCCCGCGACCACGGTGCGCACATGCGCCTCGAACAGATCGAAGAAATTGCCCTGCTTGGGCAGCAGCTTCTGAAACCAGCCAAACATCCTGCTCATCCCCGATTTCTGCGCGACGGTGTCGAGCAGCGTCGCGCGCCTGACCGCCGCCTTGAAGTCCGACGCCGCGAAGGAGCGGATCAGCTCGGCCAGATCCCGTTCCTCGACCCGGTCCGCCGCTTCCGCAAGGCTGAACCAGCGCCGCTCGCGCTCCTCCCGTTCCTTCCAGGCCGGCAGTTCCCGCCAGACGGCAAGCGGAAAGACCTCCACGTCGACCATCAGCGCCGCGCCGTTGCGCCGCCGCTTGCGATAGCGGTAGGAGCCCAGCGGCGTGGGGCAGATGGCGCCGATGACGCCGGCCTCCTCCTCGGCTTCCAGCGCGGCGGCCTGATGGTCGATCATGCCCGCGGGCGCATTGCCCTTCGGGATCACCCAGCGCTTCGTCTCCCTGGACGTGATGAGCAGGATGCGGATCGGCGCATCCAGCGCATCGCCATCGGTGCGATAGGGCAAGGCGGCAATCTGGCGGATCGGTTTTCCCCGGAAGAGATCGGAAACGGTCGGTGGCGCAATGTGACAGATTCATGACGGGATCAACCGCAAAGCGGCGGCGGCGCGCAAAGTCGCCGCCCGCGCATCACCGGCTTGGACAAGCGGCGCCTTCTCCCCTATTTCCTGTCCATGTCGCCCAGTCTCTCCATGCCCGGCACCGATCCGCTCGATGAGGACGGGGATGCCGATCCGGTCAGCATCCTCGACCTGTTCACCATCGGCATCGGTCCCTCCAGCTCGCACACGGTCGGGCCGATGCGCGCGGCGCGGCGGTTCGCGACGCTGGCGGTGCAGGACGGACGCGGGATCGAGCGGGTGCGCTGCACGCTCCATGGCTCGCTCTCCCTCACCGGCCATGGCCATGCGACGGACAGCGCCGTGCTGCTCGGCCTCTCCGGCTGGGAGCCCGAGACGATCGATCCCGACCGGGCGCCGGCCCTGCTCGCGGCCCTGCGCGAGACGGGGCGGATGACGCTGGACGGGCAGGTCGACATCGCCTTCGACGTGCCGCGCGACCTCATCTTCGACAATGATTTCCTGCCCGAGCATCCCAACGGCATGATCTTCGAGGCGGTGTTCGCGGACGGCACGCGCCTTGCGCGGCGCTATCTCTCGATCGGCGGCGGCGCGATCGTGGAGGCCGGGGCGCGGCCGGCGCGGCGCAACATCCGCCTGCCCCACCCCTTCGGCTCGGGCGCGGAACTGCTGGCGGTCGGCGCGGCGCGGGGCCTCTCCATCGGCGCGATCGTGCGCGCCAACGAGACGGCCTGGCGGGACCCGGCCGAGACCGACGCGCAACTGGACCGCATCCGCGCCGCGATGTTCGGCTGCATCGACCGGGGCCTGCGCTGCGAGGGCGAGCTGCCGGGCGGGCTCAGGGTGCGCCGGCGGGCGCGCGCGATCCATCAGGCGCTGACCGCCCGGGGCCATGCGGTGCAGCCGTCCGACGTGTTCGAATGGGTGAGCCTGTGGGCGCTGGCGGTGAATGAGGAGAATGCGGCGGGCGGCCGCGTGGTCACGGCGCCGACCAATGGCGCGGCCGGCGTCATTCCGGCGGTGATGCGCTATTATGAGACCTTCGTGCCCGGCGCGGGCGCGGCCGGATCGCGCCTGCTGCTGGCGACGGCGGCGGCGATCGGCCTGCTCTACAAGAAGCGCGCCTCCATCTCGGCGGCCGAGATGGGCTGCCAGGGCGAGGTGGGCGTCGCCTGCTCCATGGCGGCCGCGGGCCTTGCCGCCGTGCTCGGGGGCACCAACGCGCAGATCGAGAATGCCGCCGAGATCGGCATGGAGCATAATCTGGGCCTCACCTGCGATCCGGTGGGCGGGCTGGTCCAGATCCCCTGCATCGAGCGCAACACGATGGGCGCGATCAAGGCGATCAACGCCGCCTATCTCGCCCTGCGCGGCGACGGCGCCCATGTGGTGAGCCTCGACGCCGTCATCGAGACGATGCGCCAGACCGGCGAGGACATGCGCTCGCAATATAAGGAGACGAGCCTGGGCGGGCTGGCGGTGAATGTGGTGGAGTGCTGAGCTCCCCGCATTGATCGGCGGCGATGGGTCCATGGCCATCGCGCTTCGCTGTACAAGCCCGGCGCGCTCAGTGCATCGCCGCTTCCGCCTTCGCGCGCTCTTCACGCCATTGCAGGAACAGCATCATGAGCACGGCCGCCAGCATCGCCAGTCCCACGCCCGAAAGGATGAAAATCTTGTAACCGTCACGATACGCATCTGCCGGCGTGCGCCAGAGCCCGTCAAAGACGGATCGCCCAGCTATCAACAGCAGCCACAGAAAAGGCATGCATGCGATGCCCAGGCCAATCGTCGCACCGATCCGCATGCCTGCGATTCCCGCTGCCCTCCGCCCGACCCACAGCAGTGCATAAGCGAGCATCGCCACGGGAAGCCCGCACCAGAAAACCGCCATAAGAACCGCAGCCACAGCTTGCATGAACAAAGCCATGCCAAGCACCTATCATATCGGCGCGGGACGGACCATCAGCCCACCTCCCCCCCGCCTATCCTGCCTTCCCCATCGCCGGGCTGCTGTCGTCGAGCACCGTTTCCATCGCCACATAGGTGGAGGTGCTCGCGACATGCGGCAGGCTGGAGATCTTCTCGGCCAGCACGGCGCGGTAGCGGCGGATGTCCGGCGTGCGCACCTTAAGCAGATAATCGAAGCTGCTCGCGATCATGTGGCATTCCTCGACTTCCGGGATGCGGCGCACGGCCGCGTTGAATTCGCGCAGGGAAACCTCGCGCGTGTCGGCGAGCTTCACTTCGGTGAAGGCGACATGATCCATGCCCAGCTTGCGCGGATCGACGATTGCGCGGAATCCGGCGATGACGCCGCGATCCACCAGCCGCTTCAGCCGCACCTGGCAGGGCGTCTTGGACAAGCCGACGCGCGCGGCGAGATCAGTGATCGTCATCCGGCCATCCTCGACCAGACAATCGATGATCTTGCGATCGAACTTGTCCAGTTCGACTGGATTATCGCCATTTGCCATGGAAATTGCCTAGCAATGGACCGCAATGAAGGCAATTGACCGCACTCGGGCGATCTGAAAAGGCGGATCGCCATGCCCGGATGATGTAGGAGCGCGCTCATGTCCGACAGCTTCCCGCCGCCCTTCGCCGCCTTCGCCCCGCCGATCCGCAAGCAGTCCGCGCTGCGTCAGGCCATCACCGCCGCCTATCGCCGGCCCGAGCCGGACTGCGTCGCCGCGCTGCTTCCGGCCGCCACCCAGCCCGAGGCGGTTCGGGCCGCCGCCCGCGAGACGGCGCGCAAGCTGGTCACGCGGCTGCGCGCCCGGCACAAGGGCTCGGGCGTCGAGGGGCTGGTGCAGGAATATGCGCTTTCGAGCCAGGAAGGCGTCGCGCTCATGTGCCTCGCCGAGGCGCTGCTGCGCATCCCCGACGCGGCCACGCGCGACGCGCTCATCCGCGACAAGATCGCGCCCGGCGACTGGGCCGCGCATCTGGGCGGCGGGCGCTCGCTGTTCGTCAATGCCGCCACTTGGGGACTGGTGGTGACCGGCAAGCTGGTCGACCCGGTCAATGACGGCGGCCTGGGCGCGGCGCTCACCCGGCTCATCGCGCGCGCGGGCGAGCCGGTCGTGCGGCGCGGCGTCGACCTCGCCATGCGCATGATGGGCGAGCAGTTCGTGACCGGCGAGACGATCGAGGAAGCGCTGGAACGGGCCCGCAAGCTCAACGAGAAGGGCTTCACCTACAGTTTCGACATGCTGGGCGAGGCGGCCGCGACCGAGGCCGACGCCGCCCGCTACATGAAGGATTATGAGCAGGCGATCCATGCGATCGGCAAGGCGGCCGGCCGCGCCGGGCCCTATGCGGGCAACGGCATCTCCATCAAGCTCTCGGCGATCCACCCGCGCTATGCCCGCGCGCAGGCGGATCGCGTGATGGGCGAGCTGCTGCCGCGCGTCGCCTCGCTCGCGGCGCTCGCCAGAACCTATGACATCGGCCTCAACATCGATGCCGAGGAGGCGGACCGGCTGGAGCTCTCGCTCGACCTGCTGGAGAGCCTCGCCATGGATCCCAAGCTCGCCGGATGGAACGGGCTGGGCTTCGTGGTGCAGGCCTATGGCAAGCGCTGTCCCTTCGTCATCGACTGGATCGTCGACCTTGCCCGGCGCACCGACCGGCGGATCATGGTGCGGCTGGTCAAGGGCGCCTATTGGGACGCCGAGATCAAGCGCGCGCAGGTCGACGGCCTGTCGGACTTTCCCGTCTATACCCGCAAGGTCCATACCGACGTCGCCTATATCGCCTGCGCGGCGAAGCTGCTGGCCCATCGTGACCTGCTCTTTCCGCAATTCGCCACGCACAACGCCCAGTCGCTCGCCACCATATATCATATGGCCGGACCAGACTTCACGCCGGGCGACTGGGAATTCCAGTGCCTGCACGGCATGGGCGAGCCGCTGTACGAGGACGTGGTCGGACCCGACAGGCTGAACCGCCCGTGCCGCATCTATGCGCCGGTCGGCACGCACGAGACGCTGCTGGCCTATCTGGTCCGCCGCCTGCTGGAGAATGGCGCCAATTCGAGCTTCGTCAATCGCATCGCGGACCCGCGCGTGTCCATCGACGAACTGATCGCCGATCCGGTGGCGCAGGTCGCCGCCATGCCGCTGCCGGGCGCGAAGCACGACCAGATCGCCCTTCCCGCCGATCTCTATCCCGACCGGCGCAATTCGGCCGGACTCGACCTCAGCAACGAAGCCATGCTGGCCAAGCTCTCCACGGGGCTGCGGCAAAGCGCCGCCATGCCCTGGATCGCCGCGCCGGCGGACGGCAAGGGCACGGAGCGCGCCGTGCTCAATCCGGGAGACCATCGCGACCGGGTCGGCACCGTCATCGAGGTGACGCACGAAGAGGCCGTTCATGCCGTCGAGAAGGCCACCCGGTCCGGCTGGCCGCTCGTCCCCGCATCCGATCGCGCCGCGATGCTGGACCGCGCGGCCGACGCGATGCAGGCGCGTATGCCGGTCCTGCTCGGGCTCATCATGCGCGAGGCGGGCAAGTCCATGCCCAACGCCATCGCCGAGGTGCGCGAGGCGATCGACTTCCTGCGCTATTATGCAGGACAGGCCCGCATCGGCCTGTCTCTGGAAACGCCGCCGCTGGGGCCGGTGGTGTGCATCTCGCCCTGGAACTTCCCGCTCGCCATCTTCACCGGGCAGGTGGCCGCCGCGCTGGTGGCGGGCAATCCGGTGCTGGCCAAGCCGGCGGAGGAAACGCCGCTCATCGCCGCCGAGGCCGTGAACCTGCTGCACGGGGCGGGCGTCCCCAACGACGCGCTGCAACTCGTGCCCGGCGACGGTGCGGTCGGCGCGGCGCTCGTCGGCGCGCCGGGCACGGCGGGGGTGATGTTCACCGGCTCGACCGAGGTCGCCCGGCTGATCCAGGGCCAGCTCGCCCGGCGGCTCTCCGCCGACGGCAGACCCATTCCGCTCGTCGCGGAAACCGGCGGGCAGAATGCGATGATCGTCGATTCCTCGGCCCTGCCGGAGCAAGTGGTGGCGGACGTGCTCACCTCCGCCTTCGACAGTGCGGGCCAGCGCTGCTCGGCGCTGCGCATCCTCTGCCTGCAGGAGGACATCGCGGACCGGGTGCTCACCATGCTGCGCGGCGCGCTGCGCGAGCTGCGGATCGGCCGCACCGACCGGCTGGCGATCGATGTCGGGCCGGTCATCACGGCCGAGGCGCGGGACAATCTGCTGGCGCATATCGAGGCGATGCACGCGCGCGGCCACAAGGTCGAGCAGCTCGCCCTGCCCCCCGACACCGCGCACGGCACCTTCGTTGCGCCGACCATCATCGAACTGCCGGACATCGGCGAGCTTCGGCGCGAGGTGTTCGGCCCGATCCTGCACGTCGTCCGCTACAGGCGCGCAGATCTCGACAGGCTGATCGGCGCGATCAACGCCACCGGCTACGGCCTCACCTTCGGCCTGCATACGCGGCTGGAGGAGACGATCGCGCATGTCACCAGCCGCGTGCGCGCCGGCAATCATTATGTGAACCGCAACATGATCGGCGCGGTGGTGGGCGTGCAGCCCTTCGGCGGGCGCGGCCTCTCCGGCACAGGGCCCAAGGCGGGCGGGCCGCTCTATCTCGGCCGGCTGGTCGCGCAGGGCGCGCCGGCGCTGGCGGCGCGCGCGGCGCGCATCGACCCGACGCTTGCCGAATTCGCGGCATGGCTGGAACGGATCGGCGAAAGCGAGGCGGCGGCGATCGCCCGGACCTATGGAACGCATACGCCGCTCGGCTTCGAAACGGAGCTGCCGGGGCCGGTGGGCGAGCGCAATCTCTACGCGCTGCATCCGCGCGGCGCGATCCTGATGATGCCGGTGACGCCGGCGGGCCTGCGCCAGCAGATCGCCGCCGTGCTGGCGAGCGGCAACCGGGGCCGCGTGGAAGGCATGGCCCTGCCCGCCGACCTGCCGCCCGGCGTCGCGGCGCGGCTGAATGCCGGGGCGGACGAGCCGTTCGCCGGCGCGCTGATCGAGGGGGAAAGCGAAACCGTCCACGCCGCGCTGGCCGCCATCGCGCGGCGCGAGGGGCCGGTGCTCCTGCCGCAGGCCGCCAGCCCCGCCGCGTGCCTGCGCGCGCCGGTCTATCGGCTGGACTGGCTGATCGAGGAAGTCTCCACCTCGATCAACACCACGGCATCCGGCGGCAATGCGAGCCTGATGACCATCGCGTGAAAGCGCGCGGCCAAAGAAAAGGCCCTCCATTCCCCTCCCGCGCGGGAGGGGGACGGAGGGCCGTCACTGACTGGCCGGTCCTCAGATCGGGAAATGGCCCGGCTGCGTCTCGACCGTCACCCAGCGCAGCTCGGTGAAGCTGTCGATGCCGGCCTTGCCGCCGAACCGACCATAGCCCGAGCCCTTGACGCCGCCGAAGGGCATCTGCGCCTCGTCATGCACGGTCGGGCCGTTCACATGGCAGATGCCCGACTGGATGCGCCGCGCGATGCCGAGGCCCTTCGCGATGTCCCGCGTGAAGACCGAGGCGGAGAGGCCATATTCCGTGTCGTTGGCCAGCGCCACCGCATGATCGGCGTCGCGCGCGCGGATCATGCCGACGACGGGCCCGAAGCTCTCGTCGCGGAACAGCTTCATGTCCGGCGTCACCTTGTCGATGACATGGGCGGGCATCAGCACGTTGCCGGTCGTCTCGCCGCCGACGAGCTGCTCGGCGCCATGGGCCAGCGCGTCGTCGATCAGCGCGCGGCAATGGGCGACCGTCCTGGCATCGACCACGGCACCGAGCGGCGTCGTGCCCTCGCGCGGATCGCCGACCGGCATGGTGGCGACCTTGGCCTTGAATTTCGCGGCGAATGCGTCGGCGATCGCATCGACCACGATGATCCGCTCGGTGGACATGCAGATCTGCCCCTGGTTCATGAAGGCGCCGAACGCCGCGGCCTTCACCGCCTCGTCCAGATCGGCATCCTCCAGCACGATGAGCGGCGCCTTGCCGCCCAGCTCCAGCAGGCAGGGCTTGAGCTGGCCCGCGGCGCGCGTCGCGATGATACGACCCACCGCCGTCGAGCCGGTGAAATTGATCCGCCGCACTTCCGGCGCGTCGATGAGCGCGCCGACGACATCGCCCGCATCGGCCGGCGCATTGGTGACGACATTCACCACGCCTTCCGGGAAGCCGGCCTGCGCGAACGCCTCGATGATGAGCGCATGGGTGCGCGGGCAGGTCTCGCTGGCCTTCAGGATCACGCTGTTGCCGCAGGCAAGCGGGACGGCGATGGCGCGCACGCCCAGGATGATCGGCGCGTTCCACGGCGCGATGCCCAGGATCACGCCGACCGGCTCGCGCAGCGCCATGGAAAGGCAGCCGGGCTTGTCGGACGGGATGACCTCGCCGTTGATCTGGGTGGTCAGCGCCGCCGCTTCCCGCACCATGCTGGCGGCAAGGCCGAGATTGAACATCGCCCAGCCTTTCGTGGCGCCGATCTCGCCCATCATCGCCTCGACGAAGGCGTCCGCGCGCGCTTCCAGGGCGTCCGCCGCCTTCATCAGCACGGCGCGCCGGGCGTTGGGACCCATCGCCGACCAGACGGCGAAGCCCTTCTGCGCCTGCGCGGCGATCGCGGGGATGTCGGCCGCCTGCATCGCCGTCGCGGAGGAGGCAACATCTCCGGTTACGGGGTTGATCCGGGTAAACTCCATCGTCGCTCTCCTTCATGTGGCGGAACCGACCGCGCGCTCGCGCGCTCTATTTGCCGCTCGGACGTCACAAGTCCAGCGTGATTGAATCGTCAACAGGTCGAATGGGCAGGCCAACCCGCACGAAGGGGCCATGCGCCGCGACGCGTCGTCGATTCCTTCATTCCGTACGGAGGATGACGGTTCCGCCTTGCCTCCCGTTCGCAACTGCAATAAGCGGACACGGTGTCCGGTTATTCGAGTCGCCGGACCATCCGCATGCCGGATATTGCCGGAGCCGCCCGGCCTGCCATGGCCCTAAAGAAGAGTGTCGCATGACCCAGGACAGTCAAACCCCGGACCAGCCGACCGATGGCGATGCCGCGCCGGAAAAGCCCTCACGCGGCCTCAGCCCCCGCGCCCGGATGATCCTGCTGGTCATCGTCGTGCTGCTGGTGCTCGGCGTCGGCCTGTGGTTCGCCTATCATGAGCTGCGCGGCAAATATTATCAGGAGACCAACGACGCGCAGGTCCGCGCCGACATGGTGACGATCGCGCCGCGCGTCTCGGGCTATGTCTCCGAGCTGCTGGTCAGGGACAATCAGGATGTAGCCGCCGGCCAGCCGCTGCTGCGGATCGAGTCGCGCGACTATGAGGCCCGTCAGGCGCAGGCCGATGCGCAGATCGCCGAAGCGCGCGCCGGCGCGGACAATATCCGCGCCACGATCCGCGAGCAGCAGGCGACGATCGGCCAGGCGCAGGCCCAGCTTGCCGAGGCCCGCGCCAAGGCCGCCTATGACGCCGCGCAGGTCGCGCGCTACACGCCGCTCGCCGCCTCGGGCGCGGAACGGCGCGAGCAGCTTGCCGAACTGAAATCCACCGCCCAGCAGTCCGCCGCGCGGGTCCGCGCGCTCGAGGCCGCGCTCGCCACGCAGCAGCGCCGCGTCGCCACGCTGCAGAGCCAGATCGAGCAGTTCGACGCGCAGGCGCAGAGCGCACGCGCCCAGCGCGCCTCCGCCAATGTGAACCTGGACGCGACGCTGCTGCGCGCGCCCATCGCGGGCCGGATCGGCGACCGGACGGTGACGAGCGGGCAATTCGTCCAGCCCGGCCTGCGGCTCATGTCGGTCGTGCCGCTCGACAAGCTCTATGTGGTCGCCAACTTCAAGGAGACGCAGATCGGCCTCATCCGCCCCGGCCAGCCCGCGACGATCCATGTCGATGCGCTGGACGGCGCCGAACTGCACGGCCGCGTCTCCAGCATCTCGCCGGGCACGGGCGCGCAATTCTCCCTGCTGCCGCCCGAGAATGCGACCGGCAACTTCACCAAGATCGTCCAGCGCGTGCCGATCCGCGTCGAGATCGACGCGACGCCCGAAGCGCGGCGCCTGCTCGTTCCCGGCCTTTCCGTCACGGTGACGGTCGACACCATCTCCGCGAAGGACGCGCCGGCGAAGATCCGCGCCGAGCAGGCCGGCAACAGCCACTGACATGGCCGAGGCGGTCGCCACCCCCGCAGGCGCCCGGCCGCGGCCGGCCGTGGAAAAGGCCGACCTGTCCGCCTGGCTGGCGGTGGCGGCGGGCACGCTCGGCGCGCTCATGGCGACGCTGGACATCTCCATCGTCAACAGCGCGCTGCCCACCATCCAGGGCGAGATCGGCGCGACTGGCACCGAGGGCACATGGATCGCGACCGCCTATCTCGTCGCGGAGATCGTCATCATCCCGCTTTCGGCCTGGCTGGAGCGGCTGCTCGGGCTGCGCACCTTCCTGCTGATCGTCGCGGGCCTGTTCACGGCCTTCTCCATGGTCTGCGGCCTTGCCGACAATCTGACGATGATGATCATCGGCCGCGTCGGCCAGGGCTTCACCGGCGGCGCGCTGATCCCGACCGCGCAGACCATCATCGCGCAGCGCCTGCCGCGCCGGCAACAGCCGATCGGCATCGCCATGTTCGGCGTCACGGCGATCATGGGGCCGGTCGTCGGGCCCCTGCTCGGCGGCTGGCTGACCGAGAATATAAGCTGGCATTATGCCTTCTTCATCAACCTGCCGATCTGCGCCATCCTCGTGACGCTGCTGTTCGTCGGCCTGCCGCACCAGCGGGCCCGGCTCGACCTGCTCGGCGAGGCGGACTGGCTCGGCATCGCCGGCATGGCGCTCGGCCTCGGCGGGCTGACGGTCTTCCTGGAGGAAGGCCAGCGCGAGCAGTGGTTCCAGTCAGAGCTGATCTGGTCCATGGCGATCATATCGGCGGTGGGCTTCATCCTGCTGTTCGCCGGGCAGATCTTCGCGAAGCGGCCGGTCATCAAGCTCTCGCTGCTGCTCGACCGGCAGTTCGGCTCGGTCGCGCTCATGGCGATGATGCTGGGCGTGGTGCTGTACGGCACGGCCTATGTGATCCCGCAGTTCCTCGCCGCCATCGCCGGCTACAATGCGCTGCAGTCCGGCCAGATCGTGCTCATCTCCGGCATTCCGAGCCTGTTGATGATGGCCTTCGCGCCGATCCTCCTGAGCCGGGTGGACGTGCGCATCGCGGTGATCTTCGGCCTCGGCATCATGGGCGCCTCCTCGCTGATCGACTCCAGCCTGACCATCGACTCGGTCGGCGCCGATTTCGTCGATTCGCAGCTCATGCGCGGCGTCGGCCAGATTCTCGGCATGCTGTTCCTCAGCCAGGCGGCGATCCAGTCGGTCCCGCCCGAGGACGCGGGCGACGCATCCGGCCTGTTCAACGCGGTGCGCAACCTGGGCGGCAGCCTGGCGCTGGCCGGCATTTCGGTCATCCAGGATCAGCGGCTCTGGTTCCACAGCCGCCGTCTCGAGGAAACGCTGAACGCGAATTCGCTGGCGGTGCAGGATCATGTGGCCGCGCTCGGCCAGGCCCTCGGCAGTCCGCAGGCCGCGCTCCAGATGATCGGCCAGCAGATCCAGGCGCAGGCGCTCGTCATGACCTATAATGATATCTTCTGGGCAATGGGCATGGTCACGCTGGTCGTGATGCCCCTCACGCTGTTCCTCCGTCCCCTGCCCAAGGACGCATCTCCGGCGGCCATGCACTGATGAACAAGACCCTTCCCCCCCTTGCCCTCTCCCTGCTGCTCGCGGCCTGCACGGTCGGCCCCGACTATGCGGGCCCGCCCGCCACGCCCTCCGGCGCGGCGCCGGGCGCCGCCTTCGTACGCGCGCAGGACCCTTCGCTGCGCGCGACCCCGGGTCTGGCGCGCTGGTGGGAGGGCCTCGGCGATCCGACCCTGAACGGCCTCGTCGACGACGCGCTGGCGCACAGCCCCGACGTCGATCTCGCGCAGGCGCGCATCCGCGAGGCGCTCTCGCAACTGCGCGCGCGGCAGGCGGACCGCCTCCCCAGCGTGAGCGCGAGCGCCCTCTATGGCCATGCCGAACTGCCGGACCTGGGCGGCGGCGACGAAGGCAGCAGCGACACCACCCGGATCAACGTGTATAATCTCGGCCTCAACGCCTCGTGGGAGATCGATCTGTTCGGCGGCAACCGGCGGCAGCTCGAACAGGCCCGCGCCACGGTCGGCGCGCGGCAGGCCGATTTCGCGGACATGCAGGTGAGCCTCACCGCGCAGGTCGCGCAGGCCTATGTCAATCTGCGCGACGCGCAGGCTCGCCTCGCCATCAACGAACAGTCGATCGCGCTGCAGGAGCAGGCGCTCGGGCTCACCCGCCAGCGTTTCGACGCCGGCACGGCCACGGCGCTCGACGTGGAGCGGCTGCAGGGCCAGCTCGACAGCACCCGCGCCCAGATCCAGCCGCTGCATGCCGATATCGATGCCTATCTCGACCAGCTCGCCGTGCTGACCGGGCGCACGCCCGGTGCGCTCGACGAGCGGCTCGCCGCCGGCGGCCCGATCCCCCTACCTCCCGCCGAGGTGGCGATCGCGGACCCCACAAGCCTCGTCGCGCACCGTCCCGATATCCGGGCGGCGGAACGGACGCTGGCGGCGAGCACCGCGGCGATCGGCGTGGCGGACGCCGCGCGCCTGCCCCGGCTCTCCTTCATGGGCATATTGGGACTGGGCGGCACTTCGCCGGGCGATGTGGTGGACGTCGACCGGCTGACCGCGCTGGCCCTGCCGCAACTGAGCTGGTCCTTCCTCGATTTCGGGCGTGGCGCCGCGCAGGTGCGCCAGCGCGAGGCCCAGCGCGATCAGGCGCTCGCCCAGTATCGCAAGACCGTGCTCGGCGCGCTGGAAGATGCCGAGACGTCCCTGTCGCGCTTCGGCCATGCGCGGCTTCAGGTCGCCAGCCTCGCGCGGGCGGACCAGGCGGCGACCCGCGCCGCGACGCTCAACCGGCAGCGACTGGATGCGGGCACCAGCTCGCTCATCGACCAGCTCGACATCGAGCGGCAGCAGCTTTCAGCCGCCGCCGCGCTCAGCCAGGGCAAGGCCGCGCTGGTGAACAGCTATGTCGCGGTCCAGAAAGCGCTGGGACTGGGCTGGACGGACGCGGAGGCCGCGAGCGACTGAGCCGCCGGCGCCGCTCAGCGGTCCGCGCAGGCGCCCCCGCTGAGCCCGCGCATCAGCAGCAGCATGGCCCGGTCCACCTTCATGCGGATTTCCTCCTCGGTCATCTGCGGCAGGACCAGGCCGCTCATCATGCGCATGCACAGCAGGACGTCGGTCGTGCCCATCTCGGGCCGCAGCGCGCCATCGGCATGAGCTTTTTCCACGAGCGGCCGGACCAGCGCCGTGAAGCGATCGCCCAGATGCTCGAAATCGCCGAGATTCTCGCGGCTCAGCGGCAGCTCGATGGCCATGCGCGTGAACAGGGCGGAGGCTTTCGCGCCACGCAGCAGGATGGCGCGCACCGCCTGCTCGATCGGCATGGCGGGATCGATCTCCTTCCCGATCCGGTCCAGATCCTGTTCGAACACGGCAAGCGCGAGCTGCGTGCGATCCCTGAAGTTGCGGTAGAGCGTGCCGCGCCCCACGCCGGCGCGCGCGCAGATTTCCTCCAGCGGGACCGTGTAGCCCCGTTCGATGAAGCAGGCCTCGGCCGCGCGGATCAGTGCTTCGCGCCGTTCGCGCGCGTCGCGGCGCTGCGCGGGCGCATGGCTCCCGGGACGGTGGTCGGCATGGGGCTTTCCCCTCGAGGGCACCTGGCGTTTTCCTTCCGCGCGAACGATCGGCGATCACGCGAAACTAGGCCAGCTTGACCGCGCCTTCAACGCCCGTCGCCAGCACGATCGCGCGATGGCGCGGACGCTACGGCTGCCGAAAGACAGCCCCGGCTCGTGCTCCCGCGAAGGCAGGAGCACGGATTCCGTTTCGCGCGGATCGACTCTAGCGGCGACGCGCGAGCATGGCCGCGCAGCAGGCCAGACCTGCGGAGATCCAGAGTGTCATCGTGGAGGTCTCGCCGGCAAAGCGCAGGCAGACCGCCGAGACGAGCGCGCCGGCGGTCTGGCCGATCAGCCGGCACTGGGCCTGCATCCCGGCCGCCGCGCCGGCCCGGTCCAGCGGGCCGGTGCGCAGCATCACATTATTGTTGGGCGACTGGAACAGGCCGAAGCCGAGGCCGCTCAGCGCCATGGCGAGGCCGACCAGCCAGACCGGCTGCCCCGCATGCAGCAGGAGCGCGATGGCCGCGAGCATCAGCGCCTGCAGGAGCAGCCCCAGCGCGCTCATCCGGCCGGCCCATGGCCGATCCGCGAAATGCCCGGCGATCGGCGAGACGATGCCCAGCGCGATGGGCAGCGGCAGGATGAGCAGGCCGACCTGCGCCGCATCGAGCCCCCGCTCCCGCTCCAGCAGGAAGGGCAGCGAGACGAGCATGCCCATCTGCGCCGCGAACCCGCAGATCGAGGCGCCATAGGCGAAGCGCATCCGCGCGATCGCCAGCAGGTCGAACGGGATGAGCGGCCGCGGCCGCCCGCGCACGCGCCGGACCAGCCAGATGCCCGCGCCCAGCCCGATCGCGCTCATGCTGAGGAGCCAGAGCGAGAACCGGCCATGCACCGCTTCCGAGGCGGCGAGGAACAGCGCGCCGAACATGAAGGCGTTGAGCAGCGCGTCCGGCCAGTCGAACTGCTTCGTGACGGAGGGGGTGCGCGGCCCGAAACGCATGACCAGCAACAGCGCGAGGATGCCGATGGGGATGTTGATGAGGAACAGCCAGTGCCAGTTGCCCAGCGAGAGGACGAGGCCGGCAATGGCCGGGCCGGCCGCCGCCGTGCAGGAGACGATCATCGCATTGTAGCCGATGCCGCGCCCGAGCATGTCCGCCGGCCATGTGTGGCGCATCTGCGCGCCGTTGACGCCCATCATCGCCGCGCCGCCCAGTCCCTGCCCGAAGCGGAAGACGGCAAGCGCTTCCAGGCTGGGCGCGAAGGCGCAGGCGGCGGACATGAGGACGAACAGCACCAGCCCGCCCAGATACACGCGGCCATAGCCGATCCGCTCGCCCAGCGCGGCGACCGGCAGCAGCGTCATGACGATGGCGATCTGATAGGCCGTGACCACCCAGGTCGCGGTGGCCGCCGGCACGGCAAGGTCGCGCGCGATCGTCGGAAGGGCGATATTGGCGATCGAACTGTCGATGACGGACATGGACATGCCCGTCCACAGGCCGATCAGCGCCCAGGTCCGCCGCGGCTGCGGCAGGCCGTCGGGCGGCGCGGATAGGGCCGGCGCCTTCGCGGCCGCGCCGCTCGTCCGGTCGCTCATGCGCACCGGCCGTCGGATCCCGCCGGCCGGCCTGTCGCGACGGACGAGCATAAGGATCGCATGGGACGCCCCGGCCTAGATCCCCGCATAACCGTCGGTCGCGCGGATCAGCCGGTCGAGAATGCCGGGTTCCGAGAAGGCGTGGCCCGCATCCTCGACGAGATGATAGTCCGCTTCCGGCCATGCCCGGTGCAGGTCGTGCGCCGTGCGCACCGGACAGGCCATGTCCCACCGGCCCTGCACGATCGTCGCCGGGATATGCCTGATCCGGTCCACGTCGCGGATGAGCTGGCCATCGTCCAGCCAGCCATGATGGATGAAATAATGATTCTCGATCCGTGCGAAGGCGAGCGCGAAATGGGGATCGCCGAAGGGATCGCTGGTGTCGGGATCGGGCAGCAGGGTGAGCGTGCGCCCTTCCCACAGGCTCCAGGCCCGCGCGGCTTCGAGGCGCACCGCTTCATCCTCATGGATCAGGCGCTTGCGATAGGCCGTGCGCAGGTCGCCGCGCTCCCCGGGCGGGATGGGCGCGAGGAACTGGTCCCACTTCTCGGGATAAACCTCCGACGCGCCGAACTGATAATACCAGTGCAGTTCAGACTCGCGCACGGTGAAGATGCCGCGCAGCACCAGCTCGCTCACCCGCCCGGGATGGGCCTGCGCATAGGCGAGCGCGAGGGTCGATCCCCAGCTTCCGCCGAACACCTGCCACTGCTCGACGCCCGCCAGCGCCCGCAGCCGTTCGATGTCCGCCACCAGATGCCAGGTGGTGTTCGCCTCCAGGCCGGCGTGGGGCGTCGACTTGCCGCATCCGCGCTGGTCGAACAGCAGCACGTCATAGGCGCCCGGATGGAACAGCCGGCGATGCCTGGGCGAAATGCCGCCGCCCGGGCCGCCGTGCAGGAACAGGGCGGGCTTCGCGCCGGGCGTGCCGCAGCGCTCATAATAGACGCGGTGGCCGTCCCCGACATCGAGCATGCCGGTCTCATAGGGTTCGATCTCGGGATAGAAGGTGCGCAGGTCGGTCATGCCCTGCCTGTGCCCCTCAAGAGGCCGCGCGTCCAGCCCCCTTGCGGGCCTGAGCCGGACCTGCGCGCGCCGGGCCGGCGCGGGGCCGTTCAGTGCCCCTGATTGCGCCAGCGATTGATGGTGCGCTCGATCGCCTCGTCCTCGCCGCCGCTCTGCTTCCACAGGTCCGAGAAGACCGGGTCCGCCGATGCCGGGCGCCGGCGCGCCTCGAGATCGTCGAACGCGACGCGGATCGGCACGGTGACACCCTCGCCGCAGACGATGCACTCGCGATTGCGCAGCGCGGGAATCGAATCGAGGAAGCCGCGTGAGCCTTCCGGCATGGCCGCCTTCACGAAATTCTGGTCGCGGTCATTGTTGAGGCGCATCGCGATGATCGTGCCGCATTGCGAGAGCACGCCCTCGGCGAGATCGGACGGGCGCTGGGTGATGAGCCCGAGCGACACGCCATATTTGCGGCCTTCCTTGGCGATCCGCTCCAGGATGCGGCGGACCGACTGGCCCTCGCCCGTGCTGGTCGCGGGGATGTAGCGATGCGCTTCCTCGCAGACGAGCAGGATCGGCTTCTGCTCCTCGCCGCGCGCCCAGATCGCGAAGTCGAAGATCAGCCGGGCCAGCACCGAGACCACGACATGCGTGATTTCGGACGGCATGGCCGAGGTGTCGACGATCGAGATCGGCTTGCCCTGCGAGGGGAGCCGGAAAATCTTGGACAGGAAGGCCTGCATCGTATCCGCGACCAGCATGCCGGAGAACATGAAGCCGAAGCGCGGGTCCGAGCGGATCTCGTCCAGCCGCGTGCGCAGGCGGATATAAGGCAGCGTGCTGGTCGTCTTGTCGAGCTTGCCCATCTCGTTGGCGAGGATCGTCACCAGATCGGACAGAAGATAGGGCACCGGCGAATCGACGGTGAGCCGGCCGATGCCCTCGGCGAGCCGGTTGCGCGAGCGCGCGGCGAGCAGGCACTTGGCGAGAATATCGCGATCCTGCGCGCGCTCCGGGCCCTGCGACGTGATCAGGACCTCGCAATGCTCCTCGAAATTCATCAGCCAGTAGGGCAGCTCCAGATTGGCGGTGCCATAGACCTCGCCATTGCCCGCGAAGGCCGCGCCATATTCGCCATGCGGATCGATCATCACGATATGACCCTGCGGCGACATGTCGCAGATGCGATGAAGGATCAATGCGGCGGCGGTCGACTTGCCGGTGCCGGTGGAGCCCAGCAGCGCGAAATGCTTGCCCAGCAGTGCATCGACCAGCAGCGAGGCGCGCGTGTCGGCGGTCGGATAGACGGTGCCGATCTCGATGCGGGCCTGGTCATGCGCCGAATAGATTTCGAGCATGTCCTCCTGGGCGACCGGGAAGATCGGCGTGCCGGGGACGGGAAAGCGCGTGACGCCGCGCCGGAACCTGAAGATGCGGCCGGTCAGCCGCTCCTGATCGCCCTCGCCCACGAAATCGATGTCCGCGACCACATGATCGGGCACGCGCGGATCGATGGCGAGCGTGCGCACGGTGGCGACGATCCAGCAGGGACCGACCAGCATCTTGATCTGGCTGCCGACCTGCCCGGCGAGCGCCACGCTCGGATCGGCACTGTCGCTGTTGGCTTCCATCGCGGCGATGTCGAGATGGACGCGGGCGGTGCCGCCGGCGATTCCGGCGACGACGCCGATCATCTTTTCCGTCGCGCGCCGGCGCAGCGCCGCCGTGGCCGGCTGCGGCTGACCGGCCGGAACGCCAAGCTGCTCCCCGGCCTCGAGATTCCCCATGAATGACACGGACCGGCGGCTCCCCAGTTTCCAAGCACCCGCGGGCCGAATATCACCGAGAGGTAAACAAACCGCTGCGATTGGCCGCGGAGCTGGCCCGAAGCGGATCGGAAAGCTCAGACGCGCCCGGCGACGAACCCCGCGAACAGGCCCATGGCGAGCGCGAGGCCGACCGCGATGAGGCCGTAGGCGATGTCATGATCCTGCGCGAACTGGCCGATCAGCCGCTCGAACCCGGTCTTGCGCACGTCGATCTCACGGACCGCCGCGGCGAGGACGCGCCCGTTCTGGACCAGAAAGGTCTCGGCCGTATAGGTGCCCGTCACCACGCGCGCGGACAGCGGCAGGCGGGCGCGATAGAGCACCCCGTCCGTGATCTCCACCGAGCCCGGCGCCTCCAGATAGAGGCCCGAGCGCGCCTTGAGCTGGTTGAGGCCGGCGGCGAAGCGATCGATCTCCGCCACGTCGCTGAGCGAGGATGGCGAGAGCTGGAGCTTGCCGAGGCCGAGTTCGTAGATCGCCGCCGTGCGCTCGTCGACGAGCTTGTCGATCGGCCTGGAGGATGCCATCGCGTAGAAGCTCGGCGCCGAGCGGAAATCGATGCTGTCCGCATTCACCCAGATGCCGGCGATCTTGCGCTTCTCGCGCATGGTGATGGACTGGCTGGGGCCCTTGAGCACCACGATGATGTCCGCCGGCTCGTCCGGCAGGCGGCCGCCGGGATAGAGAATCGCGCCGAACAGCAGCAGCTCCGCGCCGGTGAAGCTGAACTGGATCTCGACCGTGCGCTGCGAGACGTCCGGCACGAGCTGGGGCGCGGGCCGCGCGGCCTGCGCGCCGCCGCCGGGCAGGACCAGCAGCAGAAGCGCCGCGATCAGGGCGCGCACGGCACTCACCGCACGACCACCGTATAGATCTCGTCTGGCCGCCAGCCCAGGCCGAGCGCCATGCGGATGGCCACGACCAGCACGATGAGCGCCAGGATCACGCGCAGATATTCCGGCCGCACGCTCATCGAGATGCGGCCGCCGATCTGGGCGCCGGTGACGCTGCCGATGAGCAGCAGGAACGCGAGGACGAGGTCCACCGCATGCGTCGTCACCGCATGGGCCAGCGTCGTGACCATGGTGACGAACAGGATCTGGAACAGCGACGTGCCGATGACGAGCTGAGTCGACATGCCGAGGATGTAGATCATCGCCGGCACCAGGATGAAGCCGCCGCCAATGCCCATCAGCATGGTGATGATGCCGGAGAAGACACCGAGCAGCAGCGGCGCCAGCGGCGAGATGTAAAGCCCCGAGGCATAGAAGCGCCAGCGCAGGGGCAGCGCCGAGACGAGCGGATGGTGCCGCCGCTTGCGCGCTTCCGGCCGGAGCCCGCGCCGCGCCATGATGAGCGCATGGATGGATTCGCGCGCCATCAGCAGGCCGATGGAGCCGAGCAGCACGACATAGAGGATGCCGATCGCCGTATCGATCTGCCCCAGCCGCTCCAGCAGGCTGAAGATATAGGTGCCGATGACCGCGCCGATCATGCCGCCGGCCACCATCACGCCGCCCATATGATAGTCGATCGTCCTGCGCTGGAAATGGCTGAACGCGCTGGAGACGCTGGCGCCCATCACCTGCGTCGCCGAGGAGGCGGCCGCGACCGTGGGCGGAATGCCGTAGAAGATCAGCAGCGGCGTCGTGAGGAAGCCGCCGCCCACGCCGAACATGCCGGACAGGAGGCCAACGATGCCGCCCAGCCCGACGATGACGAAGGCGTTCACCGACAGATTGGCGATCGGCAGATAGATGTCCATGCCTCTCGGTAATCGCAAAGGCGGCGCGCCAAAAGAGGCGAGCCGGCGTCTCGCCTCAAAAAACCGCGATGAGCGTGACGGCCGGGCCGCGCGCCGGCCGCGCATTCCCCGCGACGCGCTCGCGCCACTCGGTCGAGAGGCGCAGCCCGCCGCCGCCCCGAACGGGCAGACGGAGCCGCAGTTCCGGCCCGACATCGAGACGCGACGCGCCCGGCTGGACGCTGCCCGAGACGCTGGCGCCCACGGCAAGATCAGGGCGTCCGCCTGCCGGGTCCAGCCGCCAGGCGAGGCCGGTCTTGCCGTCGGCGAACCCGTCGCGCCGGTGCGAGAGGCCGACCACGCCCACCTGCGCATAGCCCTCCGCCTCGAGCCGGGGCGCGACCGCGCGCGGGCCGAACCCGCCCGCCGCGAGCAGCGCGAAGCCGCTGCGTCCCCCGGGCCCGAGGCGCTGCCGCCGCTCGGCAAGCAGCGACACGGGCAGCCGGCCGGGCCGATAGGCGATGCCGATCGCGCCTTCCTCCGATGAGGGTCCGGTGAGCGCGCGGCTGACCCGCGCATAGGCGCCGAGCCGGCCGGCCCCGCTCTCGCGCAGGCGATAATCGAGCCGGACGCCCGCCTGCGATCCGCCGAGCAGAGGCGACTGGGCAAAGCCCGCGGCCGAGTCGGGCCGCCACAGCAGCCAGGCCGTCGCGCTCCAGCGCCGCCCGTTCCGATCGGCCGGGGCAGCGCCGTCCTGCCCGGGGAAGATCGTCTCGGGCCGGCCGGAGCCGTCCGCCACCATGCGCAGCAGGCGGCCGAACAGGCCCGCCTCACGCCGCGACGAGAGGAAGCCGGCCGAGGCACCGAGCAGCGCGTCGGCGCTCCGGTCGTTCCATCCATGCCGGGCGGGAAGCGCGAGGCCGCGCGGCGCGGCCGGCAGCGGCGGAGCGCCCTGCGGCGACAGGCGGGCGCCCGGTTCGTCGATCGCCGGCACGCGCGCGCGCATCATGGCAGGCGGGCGCGTCGACGCCCTGCCCCCCTGATCGCTGAGGCCCGCCGGCCGGGCATCCGCAATCGCACCGGCAGGCGCATGCGCCGTCCACGCCGCGGAGAAAGCGAGCATCAGGACGCGCGCGGACAGCCACAGGCCCAGCACGAGACCGAGAAACCGCAGCGGACGACCGGCGCCACTCATCCCGGAACGGTGGCCTCCGCCTGCGGGAAGCGATGCTGCGTCTTGTCCCAGGCAAGCGCCTGACCCCGCAGATGGCGCACATAGATGACCATGGCCCGCCGCGCCGCCATCATCGCGATCACGTTCGCGACGACGGCCCGGGGCACCGAGCGCAGCGCTTCGCCCGGCCCGTAGGCACGGCCGACGAACAGCATCCGCATGAGCAGGCGCCAGACGAGCAGGCCCGCATTGACCATCATCAGCCATTGCAGGGCTTCGGGCGGCGGCGCCGGCGCATGATCCGTCACGAAGCCGGCGGCCAGCAGCAGCCCGCCGAGCACCAGCCCGGAATAGGCCGCCAGCAGGATGAACGCGGCCAGCGTGGCCCGGCGATCGCGCAGGCGCATCCATATTTCGCCCCAGCGGCCCGACCAGCCCAGCCGGTCCCAGCCGGCCAGCGCGATGCCGACCATCCAGCGCGCCTTCTGCCGCACCGCCGCGCCCAGCGTGTCCGGGAAATATTCGCGCGTGGCGATGAGGCCGCCCCGCGCGTCCCGCATCCGCGCGATGATGCCGCGCTCCCCCGCTTCGCCCAGACGCAGCCCCAGCTCATAATCCTCGGTGAGACTCGCCGGATCGAAGGGATGGCCACCGCGCGCCGCCGCGATCCGGCCGAGCGCGGCCCGGTTGAAGCCGCAGCCCACGCCGGCCGAGGGCATGGCCGCGCCCAGCGCCTCGCGCGTCAGCAGCGCCTTGCCATGCGCCTCGGCGAATTCGTCGAGATAATGGCCCGAAATCCAGCGGGACCGGCGCGAGACCAGCGGCAGGACCGGCAGTTGCACCAGCGCGAAGCGAGGCGCGAGCAGGCCGATCAGGCGCAGCGCATCCTTGTGCACCACGTCCTCGGCATCGTGCAGCACGACCGCGAGCATGGTGCGGCCGCTGGCCTTCTCCCAGCGCTCCATCGCGGCCCACATGCGGTTGAGGCAATCGGCCTTGGTGGTGGGCCCGGCGCGATGATTGACCACGAGCGTCAGGCGGTCGCTGCCTTCATCGGCGATCGTCATGCAGATGCGGTCGATCGTCCCGGGATCGTTGGGATAGGCGCCCACGAAGATCTGGACGTCATCCTCGCGCCAGGCCGCGAGGCAGCCGCGCAGCATGTCGCCGATCACCTCTGCCTCGTCCCAGGCCGGGATGAACACCGCGATCGGCCCCGCCGCGCCCGCCGGGGGCAGATCCCGCGCGGTCATGCGCGGAATGCGGGAATAGACGGTGAGGGCGCGCCAGAAGCGGCGGACCCCATAGACGAGATCGAGCAGCAGATCGTCCAGCCCGCCGATCAGCAGACCGACAGCGGCGAACAGCAGCAGCTCGTTCCGTAAAAACTCCGCACCGACGAATGCCGGCTCCATGCCCCCCTCCGCGTCGCCACGGGTCCCCGCGCGACTATCGGCGGAACAAGCCCTGCAAGGCAAGAGCCAATCGGAAGAAGAAGAGGCGGACGGTCGGTCGGCGGATCGGTTTGACCTCCCGCCTCTCCTCCACTAGCCAGAACCGGGCCATGAGGGACACCCCAACCACACGCTCGGTGCTGCGCGCCTTTCTCTCCGGCGAGGCGGGCGGCGGCGCCCTGCTGATCGCCGCCTCGGCGCTCGCGATCCTGCTCGCCAACATCTCCCCGGCGAGCGAGACCTTCTATCACGACCTGCTGCACGCGCCGCTCGGCCATGTGCTGAGCGCCCGGCTGGGCGAGATGACGCCGCATCTGTGGATCAATGACGGGCTGATGGCGATCTTCTTCTTCGTCGTGGGTCTGGAGATCAAGCGCGAGTGGCTGGACGGCCGCCTCTCCGACTGGAGCCGGCGCGCCCTGCCGATGATCGCGGCCGCCGCCGGCATGATAGCGCCGGCCATCGTCTATCTCGCCATGACCTGGCGCGAGCCCGTCCTGCGCGCGGGCTGGGCGATCCCGGCCGCCACGGACATCGCCTTCGCCATCGGGGTGCTCGCCCTGCTCGGCCGGCGCGCGCCGCTCTCGCTCAAGCTGCTGCTCACCACCATCGCGATCGTCGACGACATGGGCGCCGTCGCGATCATCGCCATCGCCTATACGGCCAGCATCGGCGGCGCGGCGCTGCTCGCCGCCGCCATCGTCTATGGCGGCATGATGCTGCTGAACCGGCTCGGCGTGAAGGCGATCTGGCCCTATCTGCTCGCCAGCCTGCTGCTCTGGTACTGCGTGCTGCTCTCCGGCGTCCATGCGACGATCGCCGGGGTGCTCGCCGCCACCGCCATCCCGATCCGCGCCACGCCCGGCGCGCCCGACGCGCTGGACAGTCCGCTGCATCGGCTGGAGCACGGCCTGCACCCGTGGAGCGCCTATCTGATCGTGCCGGTCTTCGGCTTCGCCAATGCCGGCGTGACCATCCATGGCGATCTCCTCGGCGAATTGAGCCAGCCATTGCCGCTCGGCATCGCGCTCGGCCTGTTCCTGGGCAAGCAGCTCGGCATCTTCAGCGCGATCTGGCTCAGCATCCGGCTCGGCTTCGCCAATCTGCCGCGCGGCGCGACATGGCTGCAGGTCTATGGGCTGGCGCTGCTCTGCGGCATCGGCTTCACCATGAGCCTGTTCATCGCCGGGCTCGCCTTTCCCGGCCGGCCCGCGCTGGGAGAGGAGGCGAAGGCCGGCATCCTGGCCGGCTCGATCCTCTCCGCGATCGCCGGCTTCGTCGTGCTGCGCCTCACCCCCGCCCATCCCGACAGCGACCGGATCGCCGCGGAAGAGCAGAGCGAGATCGATGCCGACGGAGACGTCGCCGCGTGCTGATGCCGCGCTGCCGCACCGTGGGGCTGCTCGGCGGATCGTTCAATCCCGCGCATGGCGGCCATCGCGCCATCTCGCTGTTCGCGCGCGCCGCGCTGGAGCTGGACGAGGTCTGGTGGCTCGTCTCGCCCGGCAATCCGCTGAAGCCGAAAGCCGGCATGGCCCCGCTCGGGGCGCGCGTCGCGAGCGCGCGGGCGATCGCGCGCCATGCGCCGATCCGCGTCACGGCGATCGAGCGGGAACTGGGCACGCGCTACACGGTGGACACGCTGCGCGCGCTTGTCCGCCGCTTCCCCCACATCCGCTTCATCTGGCTGATGGGCGGCGACAATCTGATGCAGTTCCACCAGTGGAGAGCCTGGCGCGACATAGCCCGCACGCTGCCCATTGCCGTGATCGCCCGTCCCGGCTATACTGGGCGGGCTTTCGGCTCACCGGCCATGGCCTGGTTGCGGCGTTCCGTCCGGCCCGCCAGCCAGAGGAAAAGCTGGACGACATGGAGACTGCCGGCGCTCGTGCATCTGCGCTTTCGCCCCGATCCCCGATCCGCCACCCTGCTCCGGCAGGAGGCTCCCCTTTGGCACCGGAGCTTTGCTGATGTTGCGCCGCGCGACGGCGTGACCGGTCGCCGCATCCCCAAGGAGTGACATTGCCCGACCCCCTGCCGCCACGCCTCGCCAGCCCCGCCAATGACGCGGGCCCGCCGCCCGCCGGCTTCGATCCCTCCGCCGACCGCCTCCACGAGATCGTGATGTCCTCGCTCGACGACGATCAGGCGCAGGACATCGTCAGCATCCCGCTCGCCGGCAAGAGCAGCATCGCCGACCATATCGTGATCGCCTCCGGCCGCTCCTCGCGCCAGGTCGCCGCGATCGCGCAGAAGCTCGCCGAGCGGATCAAGCAGGCGACCGGCCGCTCCGTCCGCATCGAGGGCCTGCCCGTCGCCGACTGGGTGCTGATCGACGCCGGCGATGTGGTCGTCCACATCTTCCGGCCCGAAGTACGCAGCTTCTACAATCTCGAGCGCATGTGGGGCTTCACCGACGTGCCGTTCGCCGCCGGCGAGGCCTGAGCCCTCGCCCCGAAGGACCTGAACGCGCGAAGGGGAACAGCGCCGGTGCTGCTGCATATCGTCGCGCGCGGGCGCATCGGCCGCTCGCCGGAAGCCGAGCTGGTCGGGCGCTATATGAAGCGCATCACCTGGCCCACGCGCATCACCGAGCTGCCCGAGACCGGCGGCAAGGCGCCGCCGCCGGCGCAATCCCCCGCCATCACCGTCATGCTGGACGAGACCGGGACGCAGATGGGCTCGCTCGCCTTCGCCGGGCGGCTGGGCCGCTGGCGCGACGACGGCATGCGCGAATGCCGCTTCCTGATCGGCGCGGCGGACGGCTTCACGCAGGAGGAGCGCGACGCGGCGACCCTGCGCATCGCCTTCGGCGCGATGACCTGGCCGCACATGCTCGCCCGCGGGATGCTCGCCGAGCAGCTCTGGCGAGCCACGAGCATCCTTGCCAATCATCCCTATCATCGCGAGGGATAGGGGCATGGTCTCATGGTCCGCTCCGCTCCCGCAAGCCCGATCCGCGCGTGAGGCTGTCCATCGCGATACGCGCTATGACGGCCGGATCGGACGATCGGACCGCACGCATCGTCCGATGCGCCCGCTCGTCACGCTCGTCGCCCTGCTCCTGCTCCTCCTCGTCCTCGCTCCCATCGCCCTGCTCGCGCAGGCGGATGATTCCCCCCTGCCCGGCACCAGTCTCGCGGAGGAGCAGGCGGCGCTGATCCGCGCCCGCGCGCAGGGCGAGGAGGCGCGCAAGCGCGGCGAGGCGCTGGAGGCCCGCGCACGGCAGAGCGCGGTGGCGGCCGACCGGACGCGTGACCAGATCGCCGCGCTCGCCGCCCGCGTCCAGCAGAGCGAGGCGGACCTGCGCGCGGGCCAGATGCGGATCGCGATCATCGCCCGGCTCCAGCGCGAGCAGGCCCGCCGTCTCGCCGACCGGCAGCGGCCGATCGTGCGGCTCACTGCGGCGCTCCAGCAGATCGCCCGGCGCGCGCCGATCCTCTCTCTGGTCGAGCCCGGATCGGTGAGCGACGCCGTGCATCGCCGCATCGTGCTGGCGCAGGTGCTCCCACAGGTCATGGACCGCACGAAGGACCTGCGCGCCGAGATCGTCCGCAGCGCCGATCTGCGCACCAGCGCCGAGGCGGCGACGGCCGCGCTGGCGCGCACGCGCGACGGCCTTGCCGCCCAGCAGCGCACGCTCGCCAGCCTGGAACAGCGCCAGCGCCTCGCCTCGCGCGATCTGCGCCAGAGCGCCAGCCTGCAGACCGAGCGTGCGCTGGCGATGGGCGAGGAAGCGCGCGACATCGTCGACCTGCTGGACAGGATCGAGGATGCCGGGGTGATCCGCGACGCGCTCATCGCGCTGCCCGGCCCCACGCCGCGCCCCGCCACGCCCGGCACCGCCCTGCCCGATGATCGCGCCAGCGCCGGTGGACAGGCCGCCGCGCCGACCTATCGGCTGCCGGTCGTGGGCGATGTCGTCACCGGCTTCGGCGAACTGTCCGAAAGCGGGGTGCGCGCACGCGGCCTCACCATCGCCACCGCCCCCGCCGCGACCGTGATCGCGCCCGCGGCCGGCCGCGTCGCCTTCGCCGGTCCGTTCCGGGGCTATGGCCGCATCGTCATCATCGAGCATGGCGGCGGCTGGACCACGCTGATCGCGGGGCTCGACCGCGTCTCGGCGGCCGTGGGAGACCAGCTCCGCCAGGGCGATCCGGTCGGCGCCACCGGCACGGGCAAGCCGCGACTGACCGTCGAGCTGCGGCGGCAGGACCGGCCGGTCGATATTGCCGCATTGCTGCGATAGGGTGATCGCCGCTTCAACGCCCCGGCAAGCCCGAAACGGATCGCAAGGCTCCGGACGGACCGCGCCCGCGTGAAGGCGCGGCCCGAGCCCTCTCTCCACATCAGGCAAGGGCACGTCCGCACGCTCCGTTCAGCCTTGCGCAACCCCGTCATGCCCACCATGCCGCGACGCTAGGCAGACCCTGCTTTCGCGCTTATAGGTTCCTCAAGACATGCCCCTTTCGAAAGCGACATGATGCCGAGCGCACGCAAGACCTTCATCATCCGCTCCGCGGCCCTGCTGGGCGCCATCGCCCTGATCCCGGCCTCCACCTCGGCGGTGACGGAGGGCGAGAGCGAGACCTACAAGCAGCTCGACCTGTTCATGGACGTCTTCCAGCGCGTGCGCGCCTCCTATGTCGATCAGGTGGACGACAAGACGCTCATCAAGGGCGCCATCGAGGGCATGCTGTCGAATCTCGATCCGCACAGCTCCTATCTCGACGCGAGCGACTTCGAGAATCTGCGCACCCAGACCGAGGGCAGCTATGGCGGCCTCGGCCTCTCGGTGACGGCCGACGACGGCGTCATCAAGGTGATCGCGCCGACGGACGACACGCCCGCCTTCAGGGCGGGTATCAAGGCCGGCGACTATATCACGCATATCGACGGGAAACTGATCTACGGCAGCTCGCTGGACGAGGCCGTCGCCAAGATGCGCGGCGAACCCGGCACGCAGGTCAAGCTGACCATCGCCCGCCCGGGCCGCGACGAGCCCTTCGACGTCACCATGACCCGCGCGATCATCGACCTCCAGCCGGTCAAGTGGCAGGTGAAGGACGGGATCGGTGTCATCAAGATCGTCAGCTTCTCGGCCAATACCGGCGCGGACGTGCGCAGCGCCATCCGCTCCATCGACCAGTCGATCGGCCACAAGCCGACCGGCTATGTGATCGACCTGCGCTCCAATCCCGGCGGCCTGCTCGACGAGGCGGTCGCGGTATCGGACGCGTTCCTCTCCAGCGGCGAGATCGTCTCCCAGCGCGGCCGGGCGCGCGGCGACACCCGCGCCTATTACGCGCGCGCCGGGGACGATGCGGACGGCCTGCCCATCGTCGTGCTGATCGACGCGGGCTCCGCTTCCGCCTCGGAGATCGTGGCGGGCGCGCTGCAGGACCATCATCGCGCGCTCGTCATGGGCGAGCGCAGCTTCGGCAAGGGCAGCGTGCAGACGCTGCTGCCGCTCTCGGCGGACACCGCGCTGCGCCTCACCACGGCGCGCTACTACACGCCCTCGGGCCGCTCCGTGCAGGAAGGCGGCATCGAGCCGGACGTGCTGGTGCCGCAGCTTTCCGACGAGGATTATGCCAAGCGGCCGCGCTATCGGGAAAGCGACCTGCGCCGGCACCTCATCAACGAGGCCAAGCTGGACCGCACGGAGCTGGAGGCCGACACCAATACCGATCCTCGCTTCACCGCCACGGTCGAGCAGCTCAGGGAACGGGGCATCGACGATTTCCAGCTCGACTATGCGCTGAAGACCATCGCGCGGCTCGGGCCGGCCCCGCAGCTCGCGGATCGCGAACAGCGGAGCGCGCGGCAGCACTGACATGAGACGAGACACTTTCCTGTCCACCGCCCGGCTGGTGGCGCTGCTCCTGCCGATCGGCCTGCTCGGCGGCGCGCTCGTCTCGCAATATGGCTTCGGCCTGCATCCCTGCGAGATGTGCATGTGGCAGCGCTGGCCGCATCTGGCCGCGATAATCGCCGCGCTGGCCGCCATCGCGCTGCGCCGCAGCCCGGGGATGAGCGCGACCTTCACGCTGCTGGCGGCGCTCGCCATCCTCACCAGCGGCGCCATCGGCGCGTTCCACGCCGGGGTCGAATATCACTGGTGGGAAGGCCTCACGACCTGCTCCACGACCGGCCCGCCGCCGCCCGGCATGTCCCAGCTCGACGTCATCATGGCCGCGCCGCTCACCCGCTGCGACTCCGCGCAATGGACCCTGCTGGGCATCTCGCTCGCCGGCTTCAACTTCATCTTCTCCGTGCTCGGGAGCATCCTCATCTTCGCGCTGGTGCGCAGATGGGGGAAGGCGTGAGGCCGCCCCGCCCCGGCCGGCGCGCGCCCGACCGGGCCGCCATGCTGCGCGTCGACCAGGCCGGCGAATATGGCGCGGTGCGCATCTATGCCGGGCAGCTCGCCGTGCTGGGCGACCGCCATCCGATGAGCCGCGAGGTCGCCCACATGGCCGCGCAGGAAGAGCGCCACCGCGCCCGCTTCGACGCGATGATCGCGCAGCGCGGCGTGCGGCCGACCCTGCTCCAGCCCTTCTGGCATGTCGCCGGTTTCGCGCTCGGCGCGGCAACGGCGGCGCTGGGGCCGGAAGCGGCCATGGCCTGCACCGCCGCCATCGAGACCGAGATCGACGATCATTATGGCCGGCAGCTCGAAGACCTCGGCGACACGGACGCGGAACTTTCCGAGGCCATCGCGGATTTTCAGGCCGAAGAAGTCGAGCATCGCGAAGCGGCGCTGCGGGCCGGCGCGGAACAGGCCCCCGCCTATCCGCTGCTCTCCGGCATGATCCGCCTCGGCTGCCGTGCCGCCATTGCCCTCTCCACGCGTCTCTAGATTGAGGAACCCGCCATGCGCGCCCTGCCCACCGCTCTGATCCTCGCCGCCGCCTTTGCCGGCACGCCCGCCATGGCGCAGGCGCCGGCCGATCCCGCCCCGCCCCCTGCGCAGGCCGCCGGGCCGGCGGACGACACCAAGATCAAGCAGGTGTTCGTCTATGGCGAGGACCCCTGCCCGCAGAGCACGGGCGACGAGATCGTGGTGTGCGCGCGCATGCCGGACAATGAGCGCTACCGCATCCCGCCCGATCTGCGCACCGACCCCAATTCGCCGGCCGTGCAGAGCTGGGCGAACCGGGCGCGCACGCTCGAATATGTCGGCCTTTCGGGCACGGATAGCTGCTCCACCATCGGCGCGGGCGGCTTCACGGGCTGCTTCGCGCAGCTTTCGCGTCAGGCGAAGGAAGAGCGGCAGACCATGCTCGGCAGCGCGACCTGGGCCGATGCCGTGGCAAAGGCACGCGCGGAGCGGCTGCGCAATCTCGACGCCGAATCGGAACAGATCGAGGCGCAGGCGCAGGCCGAGGAAGCCGCGGAAAAGCAGGCCGAGGCCAATGCGCATGACGCCACGGCGAATCAGACGGACCAGACCGATCAGGCGCCCCCGCCGCAGCCTCAAGACCCCCAGTGATGCGCGGCACGGCCAAGGCCGGCATCGCCTGAGCGCCCCACGGCCCGCGGGGATACCTTCGACCGGGACCGATTTCCCTCGCTGAATGGTCGCCCGTGCCGCACGCGGCTCGGAGGGGCGTGCCCTGCCGGTTTAGAGGCCGTCCGTGCCAGACAGACCCGGCTTGTGCTCCTGCGAAAGCAGGAGCCCAGAGCCCAGCCGAAGTGCCCTTGCGCCCTGGGCTCCTGCTTTCGCAGGAGCACCGATTCCGTTCGATCCCGGCTCAAAGCCCCGTCGCCAGCGCCATCACGTCGCCGGAGGGAATGACGCCGCATATCAATGTCCGCCATGGCAAGCACCGAAGCTGGGAACGGCAGCATCATCCCCATGGCAGGACGCTGGACGGGACTCTCGTCGACAGGCGGAGAGCGGGCGCGAACGGCGGGATGATCGCGCGGCGCGTTCAGGAACCTTCCCCGCGCGCCGGACGTTGCGGTGGCATCATTCCGTGGCGTTCCGGGGGGCGGTCCATGCCCCCGCCGACAGCCCGGGCAAGGGAGGACCATCGATGCCGCTTCTCAACATCGTCATCATTCTCATCGTGGTGGGCGTGCTGCTCTGGCTGGTGAACAGCTATATCCCCATGGACAGCAAGATCAGGAGCATCCTGAATGCCGTCGTCGTGATCGTCGTCGTGCTGTGGCTGCTCCAGGCCTTCGGCGTGCTCGGTTCGCTGGGCGGCATCCGGGTCGGCTGAGCGACGGACGCGGGCGCGGCCGCCAGAGTCGATCCGCTTCGGATTGAACCGGATCGACTCCGTTTGTTTGCCGTGGATTCCGGGCCGGCAGATGGTTCCATCCGCCTCGAAATCACGTCCGGTCGCGCCCCTCCCGCCTATGTCAGGCCTTTTCGGGCACCGGCACGTCGAAGCCGTTCAGCGTCATCGAGACGAGGCAGTAGAGCCCGACCAGATAGACGAGTTCGTTCGCGCCATGCGGGCCGAAGGTGCGGACCGCCAGTTCCCAGCACGGATCGGGCAGCGTGCCGCCATTCACCAGCGCATAGGCCACGTCATAGGCGACATTGTCCTCGGCGCTCAGATCATGCGGCTTGATGTCCGCGCACAGGGCGGACAGCCGCTCGTCGGTCATGCCCACCCGCTCGGCCACGGCGATATGGGCATACAGCTCGTAGGCCGCGTCGAAATGCGCGCCGGTCACCAGAATGGCGACCTGCCGCGCGCTTTCCGGCAGCGTCGCTTCCATCGACATGGCCTTGGTCAATGCCCAGATGGCGCCGCCGATGCGCGGCTCGTGCAGCCAGGGATTCCATGGTCCCATCAGCGCCCCGTCCGCGCGCGTCGTCACGAAATCGTTGAAATTGGACGCGATGCCCGCCTTCATGTCCGCATAGAGCGGCTTCTGGGCTTCGCTGAGATCGGCGGGCGCGATCAGGGGCAGGCGCATGGCGGTTCCTTTCATCGGGGGGAACCGCAGGCATATCATGCGCCGGTGCCGCGCATATGACGGGCAGATGAACTCCGCGCGCGACTCCTGCGGGCGCCCGGCGGAGCGCCGGCGCATCCCCTCCCGCCTCTACCGGCTTGACCCGGCGCCGGTGGGGCGCTTTTATGCTGGCCGCCCGACCCTCTTGGACAAGTTGCGTATCCCGACCGGCAAGCCACCCGTGCCGATCGGAAGCGCGATTCGGGCGCTCGGAGCCGACAACGCATGAAGAAAGCCGTCATCATCGGCTCCGGATTCGGCGGCCTCGCGCTGGCCCTGCGCCTGCAGTCGGCCGGGATCGCCACAACCATCGTGGAGGCGCGCGACAAGCCGGGCGGGCGAGCCTATGGCTGGCAGCGCGAGGGCCATATCTTCGATGCCGGGCCGGCCGTCATCACCGATCCCGATTGCCTCGCCCAGCTCTGGCGCCTCTCCGGCCGCGACATGGCGGAGGATGTGACGCTCCTTCCGGTCATGCCCTTCCACCGCCTGCACTGGCCGGACGGCTCCAGCTTCGACCTTTCCAGCGACGAGGCGCATCTCCAGAGTGAGATCGCCAGGCTCAATCCCGCCGATGTCGCGGGCTACCGCAAGTTCCTGGCCTATAGCGGCGATGTCTGCCGGGAGGGCTATGAGCGGCTGGGCCATGTCGCCTTCCCCGATGTCCGCTCGATGCTGAGGGCCACGCCGGATCTTGCCCAGTATCAGGCCTGGCGCTCGGTCTATTCGATGGTCTGCGGCTTCGTGAAGAACGAGAAGCTGCGGCAGGCCCTCTCCTTCCACACGCTGCTCATCGGCGGCAACCCGATGACGGCCAGCGCCATCCATGCATTCATCCACAAGCTGGAGATGCAAAGCGGCATCTGGTTCCCCAAGGGCGGCATGCAGGCGCTGGTCCGGGCCATGGTGACTCATTTCGAGCGGCTCGGCGGCACGCTGCACCTGGGCGATCCGGTGACGCGGATCGAGACGGTGGGCGATCGCGCCTCGGGCGTGGCGACGCGCGCGGGGCTGCGCTTCGAGGCGGATGCGGTCGCCAGCAATGCCGACCTCATGCACAGCTATGCGGACCTGCTCGCCGATCATGCGCGCGGCCCCCGCTATGCGCGGAAGCTCGCCGGCAAGCACTGGAGTCCTGGCCTCTTCCTCGTCCACTTCGGCATCGAGGGCACATGGCCAGGCATCCCGCACCATATGATCCTGTTCGGCCCGCGCTATCGCGAGCTGCTGACCGATATTTTCGAGCATGGCGTGCTGGCGCAGGATTTCCTGCTTTCCCTCCATCACCCGACCGTCACCGATCCCGATCTCGCCCCGCCGGGCCACTCGACCTTCCATGCGGTCTGCCCCGTGCCGCATCTGGGCAAGCTGCCGGTCGACTGGGCGCAGATCGGCCCGATCCTCGAGAACCGCATCCTCGACGAGATCGAGCGGCGCTTCATCCCGGACATCCGGTCGCGTATCCGCGTCAAATTCTCCTATGCGCCCAGTGACTTCGCGCGCGATCTTGCCGCCCATCACGGCAGCGCCTTCAGCCTGGAACCGCGGCTGACGCAAAGCGCATGGTTCCGCGCGCACAACCGGGACGATGTGATCGGCAATCTCTATCTGGTCGGCGCGGGCACGCATCCGGGCGCCGGCATCCCCGGCGTCGTCGGCTCGGCCCAGGCCACCGCGACGCTCATGCTCGAGGAACTTGAATGAAGACCTTCAACCGACTGGCCGTCTATTGCGGATCGGCCACGCCCGCGGACCCCATCTTCGTCGAGACCGCCCGCGCGGTCGGCGTGGCGTTGGCCGAGCGCGGCATCGGCGTCGTCTATGGCGGCGGCAAGGCCGGGCTCATGGGCATCCTCGCCGATGCGGCGATGGGCGCGGGCGGGGAAGTGATCGGCGTCATTCCCGAGGCGCTGGTCAATACCGAAGTGGCGCATCGCGGCCTCACCGAGCTGCATGTCGTGCCGGACATGCATGCCCGCAAGGCGCTGTTCACCACGCTCTCGGACGGCTTCGTGACGCTCCCGGGCGGCGTGGGGACGATGGACGAGCTGTGGGAAGCGATCAGCTGGGCCCAGCTTGGCTATCACGACAAGCCCGTCGGCCTGCTCAATGTCGGCGGCTTCTATGACCAGCTCATCGCCTTCAACGATCATATGATCAACACCGGCTTCATCCGGCCCGCCCATGCCGGCATCCTGATCGCGCGCGAAAGCCTGTCCGAGCTGATCGACGCCATGGCCGGCTACCAGCCGCACGAGCCGATCTTCGCGATGTCGCTCGACCGGCTCTGACGCCGCCCGCGCGGGCCGTGGACGCCATCGGGCGCGCCTTCGCTTCCTTTGATCGACATCAATGCCGGCGCTCCCCGGCTCTGCTCAGGGCAGGATCGAGGAGGTGCCGATGATTCCCACTGCCCATGACTATTATCGCGCCCGCGCGACCGAGCATCGCCGTCTGGCCCTCGCCGCCGGGGCGGATGCGCAGCGCGCCATGCACGAGCGGCTGGTCGAGGCCTATTGCGCCCTTGCGGAGCGCCACAAGCGCAAACTGGTGGTCAGGCTGCGCCGCTGAGCGCGTCTCCCGCGAAATCGGGCGGACCGTGGGCCGGAATGCGGTGCTACGCGCCGCCCAGCAGCTTCAGGGCGCGCTTGCGCAGGCGGGTGAGCGCGGCGGCATGCAGGGCCGGCACCGCGCACAGCATGCCGATCACATGCGGGTCCGCCTTGTTGTAGACGATCGGATCGCCCAGCACGTCGGTCACGGTGGCGCCGGCTTCCTGCGCGATGAGGCCGGCGGCCGCGATGTCCCACTCCGCGCCCCGGCGCAGGCCCGCGACCAGATCGGCCTCGTCCGCCGCCACCATCGCCATGCGCAGCGCGATCGAATTGGGCTTGGGCACCAGCTCATAGGCCATGTCCACGCGCCGCAGATCGTCGAGCGGCACGCGCGCGCCTTCCAGTTGACGGCGCGTGCCGACCGCCAGCCGCGTGCCGTTGCGATAGGCGCCCTGCCCCCGCACCGCCCACCAGCGCTCGCCGCGCGCGGGCGCGACCAGCACGCCGGCCGTCACCGCGCCATGCTCCGCCAGCGCCACCGAGACCGCCCAGCCCGCCCGGCCGCGCACGAAGTCGCGCGTGCCGTCGATCGGGTCGACCAGCCAGGCCATCGCCGCCTCGCTGCGCCCGGGCGTCTCCACGCTTTCCTCGGAGAGCCAGGCCGCCCGCGGCAGCAGGGCGCCGAGCCGCGCGCGCAGCAGCGCGTCGACGGCAAGGTCCGCCTCGCTCACCGGCTGGCCGGGCAGCTTCTCCCACTGGCGTTCCGCCGGGCGCCCTTCGACCCAGTCGGCCAGCGCCAGCGCGCCGGCCTCGTCGGCGATCGCCAATATGTCCGAGATCAGGCCGTCATTCGCCCGCAATGGTCATTCCGTCGATGCGCAGCGTGGGGACATTGATGGGATAGCGGAACTGGAGATCGTTGGCGGCAACCAGCCGCGCGAACATGTCCCTGAGATTGCCCGCGATGGTCACTTCGGCCACGGCATGACCCACCGACCCGTTCTCGATCAGGAAGCCGGAGGCCCCGCGACTATAATCCCCGGTCACCGGATTGACGCCATGGCCAATCAATTCCGTGACATAGAGGCCGCGCTTCACATCGGCCAGTAACTCGCGCGCGCTGGCCGTGCCGCCTTCGAGATGGACATTGCTGGCGCCCACGCCGGGCGACCCGCCGCCGCGCGTGGCATGGCCAGTCGGCTCCAGCCCGAGCTGGCGGGCCGAGGCGCTGTCCATCATCCAGTCGACCAGCACGCCATCGTCGATGAGCCGCATCTTCGCGACGGGCAGCCCTTCGCCATCGAAGGGACGCGAGCGGATGCCGCGCAGGCGCAGCGGATCGTCGATCACGTGCAGCCCCGCCGGCAGCACCGCCTTGCCCCGGGCGTCGAGCAGGAAGCTCGCCTTGCGGGCGACGGCCGGGCCGGCCATGGCGCCGAGCAGGTGGCCGATCAGGCTGTTGCCGATGCGCGGATCGAAAATGACCGGCATGGCGCCGCTCGCGATCCGGGTCGGGTTGAGCCGGGCCACCGCGCGCGTGCCGGCGCGCACGCCGATCGCGTCCGGCGTCTCCAGATCGTCGATGTGGCGCGCGCTGTGGCTGGCATAGTCGCGCTGCATGGCCGCGCCCTCGCCCGCGATCACGCTGGTCCAGAGCGAATGATGGGTGCCCGCATAGGCGCCGGCGAAACCATCGCTCGTCGCCAGCGCCATCTGCGCGCGGCCGAACGACGCGCCGCCGCCCTCGCTGTTGGTGACGCCCACCACGCCACGCGCGGCATCCTCGGCCGCCTGCGCCCGCTCGCGCAGGGCGGCGGGCTCGGGCTCCTCATCGTCCACGATGTCCAGCGACGGCAGCTTCCTGCGCATCAGCCGGTCCTCCGGCGCAAGGCCGGCATAGGCATCCTCCGGCGCCTCGCGCGCCATGGCGATCACGCGCTCGACGAGCGTCTCGAGCGTGCGCGGCGCGAGGTCCGAGGAGGAGACGGTCGCGGAGCGGCGCCCGACGAAGACGCGCAGACCGATATGCTCGGATTCGGAGCGCTCCACATCCTCCAGCTCCCCCAGCCGCACCGAGACGCCCGAGGCGGCGTCGCAGCCATAGACCGCGTCGGCCGCATCCGCGCCGGCGGCGCGCGCCGCGGAAACGAGCGACTGCGCGCGATCGAGAGCATCGTTGAGGCTGAGCATGAAATGGCGATCCGGGACTCTGGGAATGAATGGGCCGCCCTGTACCCCCGCCGCTCCCGCCGTGCAATGACGCGGCTTGGGGCGGCTTAGGCGCCAGGGCGTGCCATTTCCGGATATATGGCGCTGCCGGGACCGGAATCCAAGGCGGCGCGGGAACAGGCCCGGTCGCGCGGCGCCGGATCGCCTTCGGGGTATCGATCGTCCACGGCCATGAGAGCGGCCGGAAGGCCGGCCGCTCTCGCCCCCCGGTTCAGTCGACGAACGCGCGTTCGATCACATAATGGCCGGGCGTCGCGTTCGAGCCTTCCTCGAACCCCAGCGCGTCCAGCATGGCCGCCGTCTCGCGGATCATCGCCATGGACCCGCACAGCATCACCCTGTCGGTCTCCGGATCGAGCCGTCGCGGGCCGCTCACGCCCTGGAACAGCGCCCCGCTCTCGATGAGGTTCTGGATGCGTCCGGTGGTGCGGAAGGGCTCGCGCGTCACCGTGGGATGATAGTGGAACTGGAGCAGCGCCTGATCGCGCACCAGCGGATCGTCGGCAAGCTGGCTTTCCAGTTCGGCCCGCCAGGCCAGATCGGCCACTTCCCGCACCGAATGGGCGAGCACGACCTGCCCGAACCGCTCATAGATATCCGGATCGCGCGCGACGCTGAGGAAAGGCGCGAGGCCCGTGCCGGTGGAGAGCAGGAACAGCCGGCTCCCGCCGGTGAGCGCGTCGGCCACCAGCGTGCCCGTGGGCTTGCGGCCGAGATAGACCTGATCGCCGGCCCTGATCCGGCACAGGCGCGAGGTCAGCGGCCCGTCCGGCACCCGGATGGAGAGGAATTCCAGCTCCTCGGCATAGGCCGCGCTGGCGATCGAATAGGCGCGCAGGAGCGGCCGGGCAGCGGTCGGCAACCCGATCATCACGAATTCGCCGGAGCGGAAGCGGAAGGTCGCCGGCCGCGTGATGGCGAAGCTGAACAGATGCGGCGTCCACTGGCGGACCCAGCGCACCTGCTCCACACTGAGCGCGGCGCTCGGCTCGAACGGAAAATCCAATTGCGTCATGTCATTCATCGGGAAACCTGCTGCAGGCCGGATCATGGAGGGCGAGACCGGGGCCCAGCCCGGCGATGGTCAGATCGTGCGAGAGGGCCGCGAGCGCAATACCTAAAGTGCCGACCGCATCGGGCGCGACGAGGAGCGCCGCCGTCTCGCGCATCTGCGCCGGCGTGCGCGATTGCGCCCCGCGGATCAATTCGAGCAGCAGCGCCTCATGCTCGCTCACCCGATCGCAGGCCACCGGCGCGAACCGCATCCCTTCCCGCGACTCCCGGTTGAGCACCGCCATCATGACGTGGAAATGCGGAAAGCTCGGCATGAGATCATGTTTGTGGAAGGCCGGGGCGACATCGCCGCACGGGCAGCGTCCGGCCGCTGCCGCCCGCACCCAGTGGCGCATGGCCCAGACCAGCAGCCGCCCGCCCTCATTCAGCGCGCTCACCGGGCGATCGACGAAGTCGTACATGGGCAGCTCCACAAATGATAATGCGAACGAATCGCAAGAACAGTGGAGATCGCGACCCGGCTGGTCAAGCGAAATTGGCGGGATCGGCGTCATGGACGGAACGACCGTCCCGACAGGACGCGCTCAGTCCCCGAGCCAGCGCTCCAGCATGTGCCGCGCGACCGCGATCGTCGAGGGCGGCAGGAAGCGGGCGCCCGCTTTCCCGGCGAGCGCGGCGCGCACGTCCGCGCGCGTCACCCACATCGCCTCGGCGATTTCCTGCTCGTCCAGCACGATCTCGGTCGTGAGCGCCTGGGCGATGCAGGCGATCATGAGTTGCGAGGGGAAAGGCCAGGGCTGGCTGAACAGATAATCGACCTGCCCCACCCGCACCCCGGTCTCTTCCCACAATTCGCGGCGCACCGCCTCCTCGATGGTCTCGCCCGGCTCGACGAAGCCGGCGAGCGCGGAGAAGCGTCCGGCGGGAAAGCGCGGGCTGCGGCCGATCAGCACCTTCTTGTCCTGTTCCGCGAGCATGATGACGACCGGATCGGTGCGGGGGAAATGCTCGGCATTGCACGTGCCGCACTGGCGCGCCCAGCCGCCCTTGACGGGATGGGTCGCGGCGCCGCAGCGCGCGCAGAAGGGATGGCGGTCATGCCAGTCGACCAGACTGCGCGCGCCGCCGTACAGCGCGCCATCGGCCGGGCTGAGCTGCGGCACGATCTCCCAGACGCGCGGCGGGAAGACCGGCGGCGCATCCGAGCGCGCCACGACCAGGCTGACGAACAGCGGCGCGCCATCCTCGCGCAGTCCGAGCAGCGCATGGTCGGCCAGCGCATCGTCCGGCGCGACGGCGCGCATGGCAAGCGTGCCATCTTCCGCCAGTTGCGGATCGAGCCCGTCCAGCAGGAGGATCGCGGCGCGCGGATCGGCCCAGGCGGCGGCCAGGCGATCGGGATTGACGCGGAGCTGATCCGCGCGGTCCAGCGTGCCGCCGGTGAAGGCGATCGTCGCGGCCGGAATGGCGCCTGCGAGGGTCATGAGCGTCTCTCCTCCTGAAGCGCAATCTCGGCCGCGCGGGCGAACAGGGTCGGCAGGCCCGCCTCCGCGAGTCTCGCCAGCGGCCACCATTGGCCGGGCCCGAGCGGCTTGGCAATGGCGGCCGCCGTCACGCCCGGAGCGATCGCCAGCCGCCGCACCTCCAGCGAAAGCGCGAAATGGGTGAAGACGTGGCGGACATGCCCGGCCACGTCCGACCAGTCGCCCGGCACCGGCGGCGCGATGCCCGGCGCGCCCGCTTCCCAGCCGCTCGTCGGCAGGCCCGTCATGCCGCCGAGCAAGCCGCGATCGGGCCGCCGCACCAGCCAGACCGCGCCCTCATGCGCGATCCACCAGGCAATGCCCTGCCGCTCGGGCCGCGCCTTCTTCGCGGTCCTGAGCGGATAGCGCGCCGGCTCGCCCATGCCCCGTCCCGCGCACAGCGCCGCGAGCGGACAGGCCGGGCAGGCGGGATTGCGGGGCGTGCAGACCGTCGCGCCCAGGTCCATCATCGCCTGCGCGAAATCGCCGCATTCATGCGCCGGGGTGATGCGGTCGGCGAGCGCGCGGAGCATGGGCCTGGCGGCCGGCAGGGGCGTCTCCACCGCGAACAGCCGCGCGACCACGCGCTCGACATTGCCGTCCACCACCACCGCCCGCTGCCCGAAGGCGATGGCCGCGATGGCGGCGGCGGTATAGGCGCCCACGCCCGGCAGCGCGCGCAGCCCGGCCTCGTCGGACGGGAACCGCGCGCCCGGCCGCGCCGCGACCTGCCGCGCGCAGGCGAGCAGGTTGCGCGCCCGCGCATAATAGCCGAGCCCCGCCCAGGCAGCCATCAGCTCGGCATCGTCCGCGCCGGCCAGCGCCGTCACGTCCGGCCAGCGCGCCGTGAAGCGCTCATAATAGGGGATGACCGCCGCCACGGTGGTCTGCTGGAGCATGATCTCGCTCAGCCACACGCGATAGGGATCGGGCGGCGGCGCGCCCGGCGGGCTGCGCCAGGGCAGCACCCGGGCATGGGCGCGATAATGGGCGAGCAGCCGGGCGGCGACCTGCGCATCGGCAGCGATTAATCCATCGACGGACATGGCCCGGCTATGGCATGGACGGGGCAATGACAGAAGCCACCGAAACGCATGGAAGGAAGGATCGCGCGCGCAAGGGCGCCGGCCCCGCGCCCGCCGAGCGGCCGCGCATGGGTGCCCCGCGCGCGATCGCGGATCTCATGCCGGACATCGGCCGCGCCGCCTTCCGCAAGTTCGGCTTCATCCAGTCGAGCGTGGTGACGCGCTGGGCGGAGATCGTCGGCCAGCGCTATGCGGACCTCACCAGTCCCGAGTCGATCCGCTTTCCGGCCGGCCGGCGCGCCGGAGGGACGCTGCAGCTCACCGTGGCGAGCGGCCACGCGCCGATGGTGCAGCACATCCTGCCCGAGATCATCGAGCGGGTGAACCGCTTCTTCGGCTATGAGGCGGTCGCGAAGGTCGCCATGCGGCAGGGCGCGGTCGCGCCCGCCGAGCCAGCCCGCCGTCCGCCGCCGCAGATGCTGCGCCCGATCCCGCAGGAGCTGGGCCAGGGCCTGCGCGAAGTGAGCGACCCCGAGCTGCGCGCCGTGCTTGAATCGATCGCGCTGGGGCTTGCAAATTCGCCGCCGCCGCCGAAAGTGCGCTGATCGCTCCTCCTGCCGATGAAGATCCTGCCCATGCTGCCCTTACTGCGCCGCTTCCTGATCGCCTTCCTGCCCCTCGTCATGCTCGCCGTGCCCGCAGCCGCTCCCGCCCAGCAGCAGCAGGCGCGCGACTGGTCGCGCACCGTCACGCTCGGCGCGAACGGCGCCTATATCCTGGGCAATCCCAACGCGCCGACGAAGCTGATCGAATATATGAGCTATACCTGTCCGCATTGCGCGGCCTTCGCCAAGGAAGCGACCGCGCCGCTCAAGACCGGCTGGATCCGCCGGGGTCTGGTCAGCATCGAATATCGCAACTTCGTGCGCGATGCCTTCGATCTCTCCGCCGCGCTGCTGGCGCGCTGCGGCGGAGCAACGCATTTCCTCGCCAATCATGAAGCGATCTTCGCCAATTACGAGCCCTGGATGGCGCGCGCCCGCACCTTCGCGGACAGTCCCGAGGCGGCGGCCGCATCGTCCGATCAGGTGGCGCAGCTCACCCTGATCGCGGACAAGACCGGGCTCTTCACCCTGCTCGCCGCGCGCGGCCTTACGCCGGCCGCCCAGCGCGCCTGCATCGCCGACCGGCAGGCGATGAGCCAGGTGCTGAACCTGACGGCGGGTTCCTGGGACAATGAGGGCTTTTCGGGCACGCCCTTCTTCGTGCTCAACGGACGTCCGCTCGCCGACATCCACGACTGGGCCTCGCTCCGGCCGCGCCTCCCGGCATTGCCCGCCTCCCGCAACTGAGCTAGATCGGCCGCACATCCCTCTTCCGTCCCCCTCGACGAGGTCCTGACCCGAATGATCCGCAAATCATCCCTCGCACCGCTCGCCCTCGCCCTGTTCGCCCTGTCCGCCTGCGGATCGCAGGGCGGCGGCTCGACCGGCGGGAGCGCCGCCGCGCCGGTCCAGGGCAAGGCCGCGCCGGCCGGCACGACCTGGTCGCAGACCATTGTCGCAACGCCCGAGGGCGGCTTCCGCATGGGCAATCCGGACGCGCCCATCAAGCTGATCGAATATGGCTCCTACACCTGCCCGCACTGCCGCGACTTCACAGAGTCGGCGCATGCGGGGCTGGAGCACGACTATGTGAACACCGGCAAGGTGAGCTTCGAATATCGCAACTTCGTGCGCGATCCGCTCGACATCGCGGTCTCCCTGCTCGCCCGCTGCAGCGGCCCCGAGCCCTTCTTCCCGCTCACCTTGCAATTCTTCGAGAACCAGCAGGCGATGATCGAGAAGCTGCAATCCTATGGCGATTCGGCCTATCAGGCCGCCGTAACCGCGCCGCCGAACCAGCGCTTCGTGAAGCTGGCCGAGCTGGGCGGCCTCATCGACTTCGCCAAGCAGCGCGGCATTCCGGAGGACAAGGCGCGCCAGTGCCTCTCCAACGCGCGCGAGGCCGACGCGCTGGCGACCGGCGTCGATCGCGCGGTCCAGCAGTTCCAGATCAACGGCACGCCGACGATCATCATGAACGGCTCGAAGCTCGAGAATGTCGCCACCTGGCCGACCCTGCTCGAGCGCCTCAAGGATGCGGGCGCCTGATTGGGACAGCGGTCTTTTCCTTCTCCGTCAGGCCCGCGCGGGCGGCGATCCGGCAGCAAGCCGGACTGGAGCCCCGCCCTTGCGGGCATGACGATCCCGGAAATGCCCGGCGCCTGTCATCGGGATGACATCCTGAGCCCCGCCCCCGCCGGCCCCGGCCGGAGGCCCCGGGACGAGCGGGCCTGATCCCGTGCAGATCCGCCGCCTCAAGCTGACCGGCTTCAAGAGCTTCGTCGAGCCGACGGAGCTGCGCATCGAGCCCGGCCTCACCGGCATCGTCGGCCCCAATGGCTGCGGCAAGTCCAACCTGCTCGAAGCGATCCGCTGGGTGATGGGCGAATCGAGCGCCCGGTCGATGCGCGGCGGCGGCATGGACGATGTGATCTTCGCCGGCACCGCGACCCGCCCGCCTCGCGATTTCGCGGAAGTCGCGCTGTTCGCGAGCCTGCCGCCGGGCGCGGTGATCCCCGCCGTGGAGCTTGGGCCGGACGGCGAGCTGGACGTCGTGCGCCGCATCGGGCGCGGCGCGGGCAGCGCCTATCGCGCCAACGGCCGCGACGTGCGCGCCAAGGATGTGGCGCTCATCTTCGCCGACGCCGCCACCGGCCCGCACAGCCCGGCGCTGGTCAGCCAGGGCAGGATCGCGGCCGTCATCGCCGCCCGCCCCACCGAGCGCCGCGCCATGCTGGAGGAAGCGGCGGGCATCTCCGGGCTGCATGTGCGCCGCAAGGATGCCGAGCAGAAGCTGCGCGCCAGCGAGGCCAATCTCGCCCGGCTGGACGACATCCTCGCCGAGATGGAGACGCGCGCCAATGCGCTGCGCCGTCAGGCCCGGGCGGCCGAGCGCTATGCGCAGCTCAGCGACCAGATCAATCTGGCCGAGGGCCGTGCCCTGTTCGCGCGGCATCGCGAGGCCGCCGCCGCCGCCGATCTGGCCGCGCGCGAGGCCGAGGAGGCGGAAGGTCGCGTCCGCGCCGCGCAGGAGGCCCAGCTCGGCGCCGCCGCGCACACGCAGGCGGCGATCGAGACGCTCGCCCGCGCCCGCGCCGCCGCCAACAGCGCGCGCGACGCGGCCGGCGAGGCGCGGTTCCGGCTGGAGCGCCTGACCGCCGAGCGGGACGCGCTGCTGCGCCGGATCGACGAGCTGCGCAGCCAGATCACGCGGATCGGCGAGGATCAGGCGCGTGAAGGCGCGCTCGCCGCCGATGCCGCAAGCGCGATCGAGACGCTGCAGGCCGAGGATTCGACTCTTGCCGCGCAGCTCAGGCAGGCCGGCGCCGCGCTGCCCGCGCTGGCCACGCGGCTGGCCGAGGCGGAGAAGGTCGGGCGCGATGCGGACGTCTCGCTCGCCCAGGCGCTGGCCCGCCTCGCCAGCGAGGAGGCCGAGCGGCGCGTGGCGCAGGCCGCGCTGGATGCCGCCCGCCGCAAGCTGGCCCGCGCCCGCGAGGAAAGCGCGCGGACGGCCGCCGCCATCGCCGACCTGCCCGATCCCGCGCCGCTGGCCGAGCGCCAGGCCGCCGCCGAACAGGCCCGCGTCCGCGCGCTCGACACGCGGGCCGAGGCCGAGCGGCGGATCGCCGCGGCGGGCCAGGTGCGCGAGACCCAGACCGAGATCGTCGCCACGCAGCAGCGCGCCCTTGCCGCCGCGCGCGCCACCGCCGCCGCGCTGGACAGCGAGGCGCGCGCGCTCGCCAAGGCGGTGGAAGGCCATGGCAAGGGCGATCGCGCGATCGACAGGATCAACGTCGCGCCGGGCTATGAACGCGCGCTCGCCGCCGCGCTGGGCGACGATCTGCAGGCGGCGCTCCATGGCGATGGCGCCGCCCGCTGGCTGGGCGCGACCATCATGGCGCTCGATCCCCCGCTGCCCGAAGGCTGCACGCCGCTTGCCGACCATGTGGCCGCGCCCGCCGCGCTGGCTCGCCGCCTCGCGCAGATCGGCGTGGTCGAACGCGACGAAGGTCAGGCCCTTCATGTCGGCCAGCGCCTCGTCACGCGGGACGGGCGCCTGCGCCGCTGGGATGGGCTCGTCGTCGCGGAAGGCGGCGCGGCGACCGCCGAACGGCTGATCCGCCTCAATCGCCTCGAAGCCATCAAGGCCGAGCGGCCCGGCGTCATGGCGGCGGTGGAGGCGGCCGAAAAGGCGCTCGCGGCCGCCAATGACGCGCTGCGCGACGCGAACAGCGACGAGCGGGCCGCCCGCCAGTCCGCCGCCGGCGCGGACGAAGCGCTGCGCCAGGCCGATCGCACGCTCGCCGAGGTCGCCGCGCTCATCGAGCGCTTTGCCGGTCGCCGTGCCGATCTCGATCGCCGGGCCGCCGAGCTGGCGCAGGACGTGACCGCCGCCGAGGCGGAGGCGGATGCGGCCGAGGCGGCGCACGCGGCCCTGCCCCAGAGCCAGCAGACGGCGGCCGATGTCGAGCTGTTCCGGTCCGCGGCGGATGCCGCGCGCAGCGAGATCGGCCGCATCCAGACCGAGCAGGCCATGCTGACCCGCGCGATCGCGGCCGACGAGGCCCGGCAGAAGGCGGTACGGAGCGAAATCTCCGGCTGGCGGTCCCGCGCGGGCGATGCCGCGCGCCGCATCGCGGACATGAAGGGCCGCGCGCAGGCGCTCGCCGCCGATCTGGCCGAGCTGGAGCCACGCCCCGAGCGCCTTGCCTCAGAGCTGGAGACGGTGACGCAGTCCGCGCGCGACAGCGCCGCGCGGGCAGACGCGGCCCGCGCCGAGGAAGCGCAGGGCGAGGCCGCGCTCGCCACCGCCGAAAGGACGCTCGCGCTCGCCAACGAGACGCTGGCCGCCGCGCGGGAGGCGCGGGCGGGCGCCCTCGCCCGGGCCGATCATGCCGTGGCCCGGCGCAGGGACATCGGCGCGGCCTGCGGCGAGCGCTTCGGCTGCCCGCCCCCGGTGCTGCCCGGCCGGCTCGGCTTCGCGAGCGATGAGGTGGGCGCGGCCGCGGACGAGCAGGCCCGGCACGACAAGCTGGTGCTCGATCGCGAGCGGCTCGGCCCGGTCAATCTGGTGGCCGCGGGCGAGCTGGCCGAACTGGAGGAGACGCAGGCCAAAAGCCGAGCCGAGAGCGAGGAACTCACCACCGCCATTCATCAGTTGCGCGGCTCGATCGGCCATTTGAACCGCGAGGGGCGCCAGCGCCTGCTGGCCGCCTTCGAGGCCGTGAACGGTCATTTCCAGCGCTTGTTCACGACCCTGTTCGAAGGCGGGCAGGCGCATCTGGAACTGGTCGAGAGCGACGATCCGCTCGAGGCCGGGCTGGAGATCATGGCCCAGCCGCCCGGCAAGCGCCTGACCACCCTCACCCTGCTGTCTGGCGGCGAGCAGGCGCTGACCGCCGTCGCGCTCATCTTCGGCCTGTTCCTCACCAATCCCGCGCCGATCTGCGTGCTGGACGAGGTGGACGCGCCGCTCGACGACGCCAATATCGAGCGCTTCTGCACCCTGCTGGACCGCATGGCGCAGGACACGCAGACGCGCTACCTCATCGTCACGCACAATGCGGTGTCCATGAGCCGGATGCACCGGCTGTTCGGCGTCACCATGATCGAACAGGGCGTCAGCCGCCTCGTCTCGGTCGATCTTCAGGGCGCGGAACAGTTGCTCGCGGCGGAGTGAGGCCTGCAAAGGCGGCGCCTCGCCCATGCGCCGGGCGCGATCCGCCGACCGCGCATGGGCCTAAAAAAGGGCGCCCCGACCGGATCGCTCTCCTTTGCCCGCAACGCCCTTCATGCCCGCAACGACCGCCGTCATACGCAAGGGAAAGGCTCAGTTCGGCGCCTTGCTGATGTCCACTTTCTCCACCCATTCGGGATAGAAGGTCGGCTCGCGTGTCGACCAGCCCGGCGCGGTGGCGGCCGCCTCGCTGATCGACTGGAGAAGGGAACGGCGGCGCTCGGGATGGAGGTGCGGCAGGCTGGCGGCCGCGCAGAAGGCGCCGGGGAGCCAGGGCCGCGAGCCCGCGCCGATCAGCCGCTCGTAGAGGAAGCGATAGGCGGAGAAGCTGTTGAGGCGATTCTGCCCCAGATCGAAAGCGGAAACGGTGACGAGCGGCGCCATGAACGGCTCCACCTGATCGAGCCCGCTATCGTCGGGCACGCGCTGCTTGATCTCGTCCAGCCGGTCATAGATGCGCGTCTGCGCGCGGATGCTGGCTTCCTCCACCACGTCACGGCCCCAGGTCTCCATGGGCGTGCCCCGGTGCAGGGCGATGTCCAGCGAACGGCGGATATAGCGCTGCGTGGCGGCGGGAAAGGAAGCGAACTCGCGCAGTTCCGCGAGCGTGATCGCTCCATCGGTGGGTTTCGAATGCTGCGCCATCGCTGCCTCCAACCTTGTCCGGCTTCAGCAACTATGCGCCTGGCTTGGTTACCGGGCGCTTAAGTCCCTGTTGTGCCTGATTCATATGGAATCAGATTATCTTGTGCGCTGCAACACAAAAATGCGGCGGGCTGGACCAGCGCGGGACGGAAGGGACGCGCACTGTTGCACATGTGCACTTCAGGCCCGCTCCCGGCGGCAGAAGGCCGCCCCGTCCATGGAATGACTTCAGGGCAGATGGGTTCTGCCCATCAGGAAAACACGGCAAACGAGCAAAAGCGGCAACCACGCGCGCTGCAGCAAGCCGCGGCAGCGCGGCGCCTGTTCCCGTCATTCTTCCAGAGGAATCGGAACGGCGAACGCCTCTCTCCTCACCCCGCCTTCGCCACCACGATGTCCGGCGCGTCGCTGAACAGCGCGCCGAACGGATCGTCCTCGACCTCGGGCGCCGGCGCCTCGCGCACGGTGGCGCGGCGCATGTCGCGGCGCTCGCTCCAGTCGAAGCCGCCGCCGCGATGATAGACGGAGAGATTGTCCCAGATCGTCATGTCGCCGACCGCATAATCGACCGCGATCACATATTTGTCCTGCGTCGCATGGGCATTGAGATAGTCGATCAGTTCGCGGCTCTCTTCCCAGCTCCAGCCCACCACGCGATAGCAATGGGCGCCGAGATAGAGCGTCTTGCGGCCCGAGCCCTCATGGACATGCACCATCCTGTGCACGGGCCGGTGCCGTTCCTCGATCTGCTCGCGGGTGATGTCCGCCCCGGCCTGCTTGCGCGACCACCAGAGCGAATGCTCGCATTCCAGAGTCTCGATCCTGTCCTTCACGTCCTGCGGCAGGTCGTCATAGGCCGAGCGGGCATCGGCGAAGCAGGTCGGCCCGCCCGAGGCCGGCACCTCCACCGCGCGCAGCATCGAATAGCTGGTGCGCAGGTCCATGAAGGACGAGTCGGTGTGCCAGAGCATGTCCCCCTTGCGATAGCGCTGCGCGGATTCCTCCCAGTTGATCTCGCCATTCTTGAGATTGCCGGCGTTGAACAGATAGAGGCGCGGCCGGCCGCCCATCGGGGGGAGGCTTTCGAGATGGCCGAAATAGCGCGCGAAGCGGATCTGCCCCTCGTCGTCCAGGCCGGTGTCGCGATAGACGGTGACGCCCCACTGGTCCTGCAGGGCGATCAGTTGCGCGATCGTCTCCGGGTCCAGCGGCCTGCTGATGTCCACGCCTGAGATTTCGGCGCCGAAGCGGGGGCTGAGGGGTTTAGCGGTAATGGCCATGGCAGTCTCCTATCACGATAGGTAATCGCCGAAAACAGCTTGTCATGTCAAGCTTCGCGCGGACAGCCGGCGCCGACACGCCGACTATCGCCGCCACCGACGCGGGGGGCCCGTCCTCAGCGCAGCGCCAGTCGCGCGATCGCCTCCCGCAACATGGCGGGCGTCACGGGCTTGTTCAATATGGGCGCACCGGGCAGGGATGCCGGGAGCGCGCGTTCGTCATAGCCGGTGACGATGATGTGCGGCATCCGCGCCCCGGCAAGCGCCTCGATGACCGGCTCGGCGGTCTGCTCGCCCAGCTTGTAGTCGATAAGCACCAGGTCGAACCGCGCCTTGGCGAGCCCCTCCAGCGCCTGATCGACCGACAGGGCGATCTCGACGGTGTCGAAGCCCATGTCCAGCAATGCGGCCTCAAGGTCGAGCGCGATCATCGGCTCGTCCTCCACGATCAGCGCGATCACCCGAGCTCTGCTCCCTCCTCGACGCATGACTTCCGGGGGAGCGCAGGCGATCTGACCCGTGCGTCCGGCGCGTCAATTCCGTCTCGCGGTTTCGCTATGCGGCCAACATGCGCGCCTGTCTGTTCAAAAGTGAACGCATGCGGGAACCCGGTTCAGGATGGCGCGTTGTGGCCGGCAGTTATGCACAAGGTCGCGTCACCCTCCGCCGGTGCGCCGGTTCCCGCCATCCTCGGCAACCGGCTGCTCAAGATTCTGGATGCCCAGGACAAGCTGCATGTGGCCGCTGTCGCCACGCTCGTGCAGCTCGATACCGGCCATGTCTTCTATGAGCCCGGAGACACGGTCACGGCGGCCTATTTCCCCCTCGACGCGGCCGTCGCGTCCTTCTCCGTCGTGATGGAGGACGGATCCGAGATCGAGACTGCCATGATCGGACAGGAAGGCGCGGTCGGCGGTATCGTCAGTCAGGGCCATCTCGCCGCCTATGCCCGTGCGGCGGTGATGCATGAGGGCATATTCGCCCGCATCGACCTGGGCGCGCTGGAGCGGCTCAAGGCGCGCTCCCCGGCCATCCACCACCTGCTCGCGCGCTATGCCGACTGCCTGCTGGCCCAGATCTTCCAGTCGGTGGCCTGCAATGCCTCCCACCCGCTGGAGCAGCGCGCCGCCAAATGGCTGTCCTCCGCCGTCGAGCGCACCCAGCGCCAGCATATCGCCATGACGCAGGACCAGTTCGGGTCCATCCTGGGCGTGGGCCGCAGCTATGCCAGCCGCCTCATCCAGCGCTTCAAGGCGGACGGGCTGGTGACGACGCGCCGCGCGGGCCTCGTGGTGCGCGACCCCGCCGGCCTGCGCAAGCGCGCGTGCGGCTGCGACGATCTCGTCCGCGCGCATTTCGAGCAGGTGCTGGCGGGCGTCTATCCGCCCCGCGTGGAGGCGGTCGCCCATCAGGGCTGAGCGCTCCCGTCCGATCCGGCCGACGATCTTCAATCCGCGCGCGGATAGTCCAGCCTGACCTCAAGGCCGCCCGCCCCTCCGTTCGCGAAACTCACGCGCGCGCCATCGCGCAAGGCGAGCGCGCGCACGATCGCAAGACCCAGTCCCGCGCCGCCCGCATCGCGACTGCGCGAGGGATCGAGCCGGTGGAAGGCCTCGCCGAGTTGCGCCAGATCGTCCGGCGCGACGCCCGGCCCGTCATCGGAGACGATCAGCACCGCCCCTTCCCCCGTCCGCGCGAGCATCACGCTGACATGGCCGCCATGGCGCAGGCCATTGTCGACCAGATTGTCCACGATCCGCCGCACGCTGAGGGGCCGGGCGCGGGCTTCGAGTCCCTCCGCGGACGCCTCCAGCGTCACGCGCGCATCCCCCCGCGCCGCGATGGCCTGCGCGACGATCGCGCGCAGATCGATCACCGGCGCAGGTTCCGGCCCGGCGGACCCGGCATCGAGGCTGGCCAGCGTCAGCGTATCCTCCAGCAGCGCCGACATCTCGTCCAGATCGCGCACGGCCCGCGCGCGATGATCCTCGTTCCCGATATAGTCGGCGCGCAGGCGCAGGCGCGTGAGATAGGTGCGCATATCATGCGCGATGGCCGCCAGCGTGCGCGTCCGCCCGGCGACGAGCGCCGTGATGCGCTGCTTCATGTCGTTGAAGGCGCCCGCCAGTTCGCGCACCTCGCGCGGTCCCTCGATCGGCAGGTCGGGCGCGTCCAGACCCTCGCCGAAACGCCGGACCCCGCTGGTCAGCCGCGCCACCGGCTTCATGGTCTGGCGCAGCGCGATCAGCAGCACGGCCAGCAGCACCAGCCCCGCCACCAGCCCCACGATCGAACGGCGGCGCAGGAAGGTGCTGACGGCCGCGGACGGACGGCTGGAGAGCGTGAGCGCGCTGCCGTCCGCGAGACTGACGCTGATGCGCACGGGCGCCAGGAACCGCACTGGCCGGGGCCGCGATCCGATCAGCGCACCGAGCAGCGGGCGCGGCGCATCGACCGCGACGGCGCGGCGCGGCATGGCGGCGGCATAGAAGCGGCCAAGCAGGACGAGATCCTCGGTCGTCGCGTTGACGGAGGGCTGGACGCCCTCCCGCGCGAGCGTCACCCGATAGAGCCCCTGGTCCAGCGCGGCCACGAGCAGCGGCCGCTGCGCCGCCGGCGCGCGATCGAGCGCATCGGCCATCGCCGCCACCTCGAAGGGCTTCGGCAGGCCGTAGGGCCGCTGGCCGTCGCCGCGCGCGGGCCAGGCGGTCGCGAGCAGCACCATCAGTTGCAGGGCGATGAAGCCCGCGAGAAGGAGGAAGGCGATGCGGACCGAGAGGCGCGAGAAGAGGCTCATGCCCGCTCGACCGGCGCGGTGAACTGATAGCCGCCGCCGCGCACGGTCTTGATGAGCGCCGCGCCGTCCGGATGATCGGCCAGTTTGCGGCGAAGGCGCGAGAGCTGGACATCGACCGCCCGGTCGAACAGGCTGGCGCTGCGCCCGCGCGTCCAGTCAAGGAGCTGGTCGCGGTTGAGCACGCGCTGGGGATGGGTGACGAAGCAGAGCAGCAGGTCGAACTCGCCGCCGGTGAGATCGAGTGGCGTGCCGTCCGGCATGGTCAGCCCCCGGCTGCCCGCGTCGATCGTCCAGCCGGCGAACCGGTATCGCTCGGTCGGCGCGACGGCGACGACGCGCTGCCGCTCGCGCGTGCGGCGCAGGATGGCGCGCACCCGCGCCACAAGTTCGCGGGGATTGAAGGGCTTGGGCAGATAATCGTCGGCGCCGATCTCCAGCCCGACGATGCGATCGATGTCATCACCCTTCGCCGTCACCATCAGCACCGCGACCTCGCCCGTCGCCTGCAGGCGGCGGCAGAGCGACAGCCCGTCCTCGCCGGGCAGCATCACGTCGAGAATGGCAAGGTCGATGCGCTGGCGGGCCTGCATCTGGTCGAATGCGGCGGCCGTGTCGCAGCCCAGCGCCTCGAACCCCTCGCGCCGGAGGAGATCGACCATCATCGCGCGGATTTCCCGATCGTCCTCGACGACGGCGATGCAGCTTTGATCCATGAACAATACCAAGCGCGCGGCGGCCCGATCCGCAAGAGGCGCCGCATCGCGCGTTACATTTCGTCACAGTCCGACGCGATGCTGACGCAAGGGGCTTACATCACCCTGCCAGATGTCGCCGCAGGGACAAGCCGTCCCGTTCGACAGGAACAGACGAGGAAACGACACATGACCAGGACTTTCGCCACGCTTCCGATGATGGCGCTCGCGCTGTCGAGCGCCCTGCTCGCCATGCCGGCCAGCGCCCGCACCCATGGCCACAGCGCGACGACCATCCGCGCCAACGGCAGCAGCGTCAACCGCCAGCGCATGGTGACGCGCACGCCCGGCTCGGTCAGCGCCGATCGCAGCGTCCAGGGCAGCTATGGCCGCGGCTACCAGACCAGCCGGGACCGCAGTTGCGCCAACGGCACCTGCACCGCGCAGCGCAGCCTGCAGACCAACAATGGCACCGCCATCAGCCGCAGCGGCAGCGTGACGGCCAATGGCGACGGCACCGCGACCTACAACAGCCAGCGCGTCGGTGCGAACGGGCAGGTTCGCTCGGTCAGCGGCACGGTGTCGCGCGGCAACTGACGCGCGGCGCTCTGCCCCGGCGGCCGCGCCCCTGTCGCCCCTCCCCCGGCGGGGCCGCCTTCCTTCCCATCGCTTACCCTCACCGCAAAGGACATCCGCATGAAATCCCCTTTCCTCCTCGCCGCGCTCGCCGGCCTGTGCGCCCTGTCGGCGCCCGCCTCCGCCCAGTGGGGCGGCGGCGACCCGACCGAGCGGCTCGAAGAGGCCGACGCCAATCATGACGGCGTCATCACCCGCGAGGAATATCGCGTCAGCCGCGCCGCCCGCTTCGACCGGATGGACCGCAACAATGACGGCGTGGTGAGCCGCGCGGATTTCAGCCGCATCCTGCGCTTCCGGCCCGAGGCGGGGCAACGGCTCGACCAGATGCTCGCCCAGGCGGACAGCAATCATGACGGCCGGATCACCCGCGCCGAGATGAACGCCGCGCCGATGCCGATCTTCGACCGGATCGATGCGAATCATGACGGACGCGTCACCCGGGCCGAGCTGGCCGACGCCAAGGCACGGCTGGATCAGGCGCGCGCGGACCGCCGCTGATGGAACTGCCGGCCCGCTCCCCGCTCTGGCTCGCCACCATCCTGCTGCTGGTGGCGGTCGAGCTGCTGTGGCGCCTGCGCACGCGGCGCGGCTATGACGGCCGCGCCGCGATGGCGACGCTGGGCCTCGCGCTCGGCAACATTCCCTTCGGCCTGCTCAACGGCACGATCGTTGGCGGCGTGGCTTCGGGAGCCGCGCTGCTCGCGCCGGTGCAATGGCCGATCCACAGCCCGTGGAGCTGGGCCGGCGGCTTCCTGCTGTTCGAATTCTCCTATTACTGGTTCCACCGCGCCAGCCACCGCGTCGGCTGGATGTGGGCGACGCACAGCGTGCATCATTCCGCCGGCCAGCTCACGCTCCTCGCCTCGCTGCGGCTGGGCTGGACCAACGGCATTTCCCTCGGCTGGCTCTTCTATGTGCCGATGCTGCTCATGGGCTGCCCGCCGCTCATGCTCGCCGCGCTGCGCGCGTTCGACCTGCGCTACCAGTTCCTGCTGCATACCGAGGCGATCGGCCGGCTCGGTCCGCTCGAATGGGTGCTGAACACGCCCGCGCACCACCGCGTCCATCACGCGTCCAACCCGGCCTATCTCGATCGCAACTATGGCGGCGTGCTCATCATCTTCGACCGGCTGTTCGGCACCTTCGCCGCCGAGCGCGCGGACGAACCGCTCCGCTATGGCCTGGCGGGCCATGCGCCCGGCCACAATCCCCTGCGCATCGCCTTCGGCCAATGGGGCCGGATGCTGCGCGCCGCCGCGCGCGCCCGGGGCCTGCGCGGCCGACTCGCGGTCCTCGCCGGGCCGCCGGCGGCGGAGCGGGAATGAAGCCTTCATGTCGCGGGGATGGTGGAAGGGGCTGGATTCGAACCAGCGTACGCTCACGCGGGCAGATTTACAGTCTGCTGCCTTTAACCACTCGGCCACCCTTCCAAGGCGCCTGATCCGCCGCGCGGCCTGCGCGCAGGGATTGGAGGGGCGCTCCATGGCGAATGGGGCCTTGCCTGTCAATGCCATGCTGTGGAAAAGCGCGGCCATGAAGAGAGGTCATCGCACCGGAAAGCCCAAGGGCGGATATCCGCATCTTTACGGCCGCCACGCCGTCACCGCAGCGCTTGCCAATCCCGACCGGGTGATTCGCAAGATCTGGGGCACGCGGGAGGTCATCAGCGCGCTGGAGCTGCCGCCCAACCTGCCGATCATCTATTCGGACGTGGCGGACATGGCGCGCTATGTGCCCCATGACGCGCCGCATCAGGGCATCGTCGCGGAAGTCGAGCCGCTGGAGGACATCTGGCTGGGCGACATGCTCGAAGGCGGCGTGCGCGACGAGGCGGCGCAACGCCCGATCCTCGTGCTCGACCAGGTGACCGATCCGCATAATGTCGGCGCCATCCTGCGCTCGGCCGCGGCCTTCGACGCGCTCGGCATCGTGACGCAGGACCGGCACGCGCCGCCCGAATCCGGCGTGATCGCCCGCGCGGCGGCGGGCGCGCTGGAGATCGTGCCCTGGGTGCGGGTGGTCAACCTCGCCCGCGCGCTCGACGAGATCGCCGAGGCGGGCTATTGGCGCATCGCGCTCGACGGCGAGGCGGACGTGACGCTCGCGACGGCGCTGGAGGGCGCGAACCGCGTCGCGCTCGTGCTCGGCGCGGAGGGCGAAGGCCTGCGGCTCAACAGCATCAATCACAGCGACATGGTGGCGAAGCTGCCGATGAGCCCGCGCATGGAGAGCCTCAACGTTTCCAACGCGGCGGCGATCGCGCTATATGCCTGCATGACGCGGTGACGCAGCCCTCGGCCATCGCGCGCGAAAGGGGACAGATGGCGCGTGCGATCCGCTGGCTGGCGCTGATGCTGGCGCCGCTCCTGCTCGGCAGTTGCCTGCTGGCGCCGACGAGGTTCACCGCCACGCTCGATGTCCGCGCCGATCGCAGCTTCACCTTTGCCTATGCGGGCGAAGTCTATGTGCCGCGGATCGACAGGAATGCGCTCGCGAACGAGATGGGCGGGAGCGACGATCCGGATCAGGACGAGCAGAACTGGCAGCAGGACGGCGACGGCCCCGCCGCGCTGCTCAACATCGCCGCGAAGGAGGACGACTTCTCCGCCGATGATGCGGACGACGGAGACGACGACGCGCGCATGGCCGCCATCGCGGAAGCTCTTTCGCGGGAATATGGCTATCGGTCGGCGCGCTATCTCGGCCAGCACCGCTTCGCGATCGACTATCGGATCAGCGGGCGGCTCGACCATGGCTTCGTCTTCCCGTTCAACCCCGACGCGCAGGCGATCATCCCCTTCCTGACGATCGAGCTGCGCGGTGCCGACCGGGTGCGCATCCGGGCGCCCGCCTTCGCCAATGACGATGCGGGGTTGGCCGGCATGTCGGGCATCACCGGCTCGGCCGACGACACGCCGGGCACGATGCTGGACGGGACCTTCACGATCACCACCGACGCGGCGATCGTCAGCCAGAATCAGGAAGACGGCGCGCAGGCGCAGCCGGACGGCGCGAAGCGCATCGTCTGGAAGGTCACGCCGACGACCCGCGACGCGCCGATGGCCGTGCTGCGCTTGACGCCGCTGCCCTGAGGGCCGAGGCGCGGCGCGGCGACCGCCTGGGCGGCCTCAGTCCTCGGGCGCGATGGTGACGGTGAGGCCCTCGATCTCGGGGCCGACCGGCAACTGGCAGGACAGGCGGCTGTTGGGCCGGCGATGCTCGGAACTGTCGAGCAGGTCGTCCTCGTCGCCCTTCAGGGGCGGAAGCCTGTCGGCGAAGGCCTCGTCCACATAGACATGACAGGTCGCGCAGGAGCAGCAGCCACCGCAGATGGCCAGCAGTTCGTCAATGCCGTTGTCGCGGATCGCTTCCATGACCGTATAGCCATTGGGCGCCTCCACCTCATGGCTTGTTCCGTCCCGAGTCACGACCGTGAGATGCGGCATTTTTATCTCCAAACCAGCGATGGGCCCGCTATGAGGGGCGATCAGGCAGAAATCAACCAGTCACGACGGAACGAAGACATGCTCGACGAAGCGGCCCTGCGCCTGTCTCTCGACACGATCGCAAAGCGCGAGCCCATGGTCGCCGGCGTGATCGGCCGGCTGGGCTATCCCGCGCCCCGGCAGAGCGTGCCGGGCTACCAGACGCTGCTGCGCACGATCGTGGGCCAGCAGGTCAGCGTCGCCGCGGCCGCCTCCGTCTGGGCGAAGCTGGAAGCCGCGCTGGGCGCGGGCTGCGCGCCCGAGGCGCTGCTGGCGAGCGATTTCGACACGTTGCGCACCTGCGGCCTCTCGCGCCAGAAGCAGGGCTATGCGCGCAGCCTCGCCGAACTGGTGACGAGCGGGACACTGGACCTGCATGCGCTGCCGGCGGACGACGAGGAAGCGATCGCCGCGCTCGTCCGCGTGAAGGGCATCGGCCGCTGGTCGGCGGAAATCTATCTGCTGTTCGCGGAAGGACGGCCGGACATCTGGCCGGCGGGCGACCTTGCCGTGCAGATCGCGGTGGGGCAGCTCATGGGCCTCCCCGAGCGGCCCGGCGAGAAGGAGACCCGCCTGCTGGGCGATGGCTGGCGGCCGCACCGCAGCGCCATGGCGGTGCTGGCCTGGCATCACTACAACACGAAGGTGCTGTGAGCGGCATGGGATGCGGGGGAGGACCGACGCGCGGCACCAGCGCCGTCCTGATTTCGCCCGGGCAAGGCTCCCTGAAGAAGCGACAATGCTCATCCGCCCCGGGACCCTGCCTTCGCAGGAGCCCATGTCGCGCCGATCGGGCAGGAGAAGCCCTTACCCCAGAAGCGCGTCGATCTCCTTGGCCAGCGCCACGTCGCGCACGGACAGCCCATCGGCATCATGAGTGGTCAGGCGGATGTCGATGCGATTGTAGACGTTCGACCATTCGGGATGATGGTCGGCGCGCTCGGCGAGCAGGGCGACCTGGCTCATGAAGCCGAAAGCCGCCACGAAGTTCGGGAAACGGAAGCTGCGGCTGATGCCGCTGGCGTCATCGGCAAGGCGCCAGTCGGGCAGCGCGGCGAGCGCGGAGGCGCGCTCCTCGTCGGTCAGGCGGGCAATGCGGGGCATGGGCATCTCCTCTCGTTGGGCGCCAGTGTCGGCCAGCGGCGCATGGACGGTCAAGCCATGAGCGACGGCGCGCGCCTCGCCCTGCGCGATCTTGCCTGCCTGCGTGGCGGGCGGCTGCTGTGGGCCGGCGTGACGCTCGATCTCGCGGCGGGCGGCAGCGCGCAGGTGACCGGCCCCAATGGCGCCGGCAAGTCCAGCCTGCTGCGCATCGTCGCCGGATTGCTGCGCCCCTTCGCCGGCCGGGTCACCTGCACGGGCGCCATCGCCATGACCGATGAACTGGCCGCGCTGGACCGGGAGCGGACCGTGCGCGAGGCGCTTGCCTTCTGGGCGGGGATCGACGGCGCGCCGGCCGGGGCGATCGCGGCGGCGCTCGACGATCTCGCCATCTCCCATCTCATCGACATTCCGGTGCGCATGCTCTCGACCGGGCAGCGCAAGCGCGCCGCGCTCGCCCGCACCCTGATGAGCGGCGCGCCCGTCTGGCTGCTCGACGAGCCGGCCAACGGCCTCGACACCGCCGCAGCCGCGCTGCTTGGCCGGCTGGTCGAGCGGCACCGGGCGGCGGGCGGGATCGTGCTGGCCGCCTCGCACCTGCCGCTGGCCTGGGCGCAGGACGTGACCATCGCGCTCACGCCCCCGGCCCTGCCCGCCGACGCGGAAGACGCGGCATGAGCGCCGGCGCGACGGATGGCGGCCGGGCTTGCGCGGCGCCCGGGGGCGACCGGGCATGATCGGCGCGATCATCCGGCGCGACCTCGCGCGCGCGCTGCGCAGCGGCGGCCTGTGGCTGCCGCTCGCCTTCCTGCTGCTCATCGCCACGCTCATCCCCTTCGCCATCGGCCCGGACGCGACACTGCTCGCGCGGACCGGCGGCGGCATGCTGTGGATCGCGGCGCTGCTCGCGAGCCTGCTGCCCATCGACCGGCTGGTGGAACCGGACCGGGAGAGCGGCGTCATCGACCAGCTCGTGCTGCGCGGCGGGGGCGAAGGCGCCATCCTGCTCGCCAAGACGGTGGCGCACTGGCTGAGCTTCGGCCCGCCGCTGCTCATCGCCGCCCTGCCCGCCGCCGCCATGCTGGGGCTGGAAGGCGGGACGCTGGCGACGGTGATGATCGGCCTCGCGCTCGGCACGCCGGGGCTGGCGGCGCTCGCCATGCTGGTCGCGGCGCTGACCGCCGGCCTGCGCGGCAGCGGCGCGCTCACCGGCCTGCTGGTGCTGCCGCTCGCCGTGCCGATCCTGATCTTCGGCGCCGGCGCGCTGCAGATCGGCGGCACGGACGGGCTCAAGCTGGTGGCCGCCTGCTCGCTCATGCTCTGCGTGGTCAGCCCGATCGCGGGGGGCGCGGCGCTGCGGGCCGGACGGGATTGAGACGATCCCGCCGTTCCGGGGCGCGGAAGGCCACAAAGATTCTGGCATAAAGGGAAAAGTCGCGCGGCGGGACGCCGGAGGCTCATGGGAAGCGGGTAGGCCCCTGCGGACCATCCAGTGCTCCTGCGCAGGCGGGAGGCCAGAGCGCAAGGGCACTTCGGCTGGGCTCCGTGCTCCCGCTCTCGCAGGAACATGATTGTGCAGGAATGTGGTTGCGGGTCTTCGATCAGGCATGGCTCCGGCTCCGTGATGAGGGGAGCGCGGCATGGCCTTTCGCGGAAGCTGCAGGACAGCGCGCCTCGCCCCGAGACGCGACGGCGCTTCGCCGCACCGTTTACAGCCGCCTTGGGGACGCTATGCCTGTGTCATCGGATGGTGCCGGCGGCCGCGCCGCACCATGAGAACAGGAAGGGCAAGACAGGCATGAGCTTCTGGGGACCGCGCAAGGCCTTCGATCCGCCGCAGACGCACGCGCACCGGCTGCGGCGCACGCTGGGCTGGCCGCATCTCGTGGCGCTGGGCGTCGGCGCGATCGTGGGGACGGGCATCCTCACGCTGACCGGCGTCGGCGCATCGCTCGCCGGGCCGGGCGTGATCCTCTCCTTCCTGATCGCGGGGCTGGTCTGCGCGGCGGCGGCGCTCGCCTATGCCGAGCTGGCGACGATGATCCCGCAATCGGGCAGCGCCTATACCTACAGCTATGTCGCGATCGGCGAGACCATCGCCTGGATCGTGGGCTGGAGCCTGATCCTCGAATATTCGGTGGTGTGCTCGACCGTGGCGGTCGGCTGGTCCGGCTATTTCGCGGGCTTCATGGACGCGAGCGGCTGGGGCCTGCCCCATGCGCTGGTCGCCGGGCCGGACGCGGGCGGCGTCATCAACCTGCCGGCGATCGGGATCGTGGCGGCGGTCGCCGGGCTGCTGCTCGTCGGCACGCGCGAATCCGCGACGCTCAACACCATCCTCGTGGTGCTGAAGATCGCCGCGCTGGCGATGTTCGTCGCGATCACCCTGCCCGCCTTCAACAGTGACAATTTCGTGCCCTTCATGCCGCACGGCTTCCTGAGCGAGACGGGGCCGGACGGGGTGAAGCGCGGCGTGCTGGCGGCGGCCTCGATCATCTTCTTCGCCTTCTACGGCTTCGACGCGGTCTCCACAGCCGCCGAGGAAGCGCGCAATCCCGAGCGGGACATGACGATCGGCATCGTGGGCTCCATGCTGGCCTGCGTGGTCATCTACATGGGCGTCGCGGCGAGCGCGATCGGCGCGGTGCCGGTGGCGCAGTTCGCGGACTCGGCCGAGCCGCTGGCGCTCGTGCTGCGGTCGCTGGGGGCGGACGTGCCGGCGAAGATCTTCGGCGCGATCGCGGTGATCGCGCTGCCCACGGTGATCCTCGCCTTCCTCTACGGGCAGACGCGCATCTTCTTCGTCATGGCGCGCGACGGGCTGCTGCCGCGCAAGCTCGGCGAGGTGAACCCCAGGAGCGGCGTGCCGACCTTCGTCACCATCGCCACGGCGATCATCGTGGCCGCCATCGCCGCCTTCCTGCCGCTCGCCGAAATCGCCGCGCTGGCCAATGCGGGGACGCTGTGCGCCTTCGTGGCGGTCGGCGTCTCGATGCTGCTGCTGCGCCGGCAGGAACCGGGACGGACGCGCCCCTTCCGCGTGCCGCTGGCGCCGCTGGTGGGCGTGGTGTGCATATTGGGCTGCATCGGGCTGTTCATCACCCTGCCTGCCGCGACGCAGGGACGCTTCGTACTGTGGAACGTGGTTGGGCTGGGGCTGTATTTCGTGCTGAGGCGGCGGCGGCGGGCGGCGTGAGAGAGGGAACAGAACGAAGGTCTGGTAAGGAGATTTTGGTGATGGTTCATCACCCCGCCGTCAAACGACACATATCTTCGTCGTCTCGCCCAGGGTCTTGGATGCCACCTATCCTGCTCTTTTCTTTTGTCCTCCCAATATTTGAGCCCACTTCGCTGCCTGGAATATTGGCTGAACACTGGGATGTTTATCTGCTGTTCTTCGGCCTCTCCTTTGCAGCGGCCGCATTGGCATGGAGGTTTTCCGAGCGCACAAGTGACACCTGATCTCGTAATGCGAACCTCTCCAAGATGAACCATCCAGTGCTCCTGCGCAGGCAGGAGCCCAGGGCCCAGCCGCAGTGCCCTTGCGCCCTGGGCTCCTGCCTGCGCAGGAGCACTGTTGCTGAGGGTGGCCCTACTCCCGCACCCAGCGCGCCCAGATCGCCGTGGGGAGCAACAGCCCCCTCGCCTCCTCGCGCACGGCGAGTTCGCCGCATTCGATGCGGCCGGGAAGGTCCGCGAAATGCTCGCGCAGCAGTTCGCCGATGGCGAGGGCGGACATGCGGACGGCATAGACGGTCAGGAAGAGGAAGCGGCTCTCCGCATCGAGAAGCGCGCGGCAATTGGCGATGAGGCCGGGGAGGTCCTCCTCCAGACGCCAGACCTCGCCCTCCGGGCCGCGGCCATATTTGGGCGGATCGAGCAGGATGCCGTCGTAGCGGCGGGCGCGACGGACCTCGCGCGCGGCGAACTTGGCGGCATCGTCGACGATCCAGCGGATCGGGTGGCCGGCCATTTCCGATAGCACGGCATTCTCGCGGGCCTGCGCCACGGACTTCTTCGAGGCGTCGACATGGACGCATTGCGCGCCGGCGGCGGAGAGCGCCAGCGTGCCGACGCCGGTATAGCCGAACAGGTTGAGGAACTGCGGCGCCGCCATGTCCGCCAGTTGCCCGCGCGCCCAGTCCCAGACGGGCGCCATGTCCGGGAAGAAGCCGAGATGGCGGAAGGGCGTGCAGCTCGCCTGAAAGCGCGCCTCGCGCCAGACGAGCGGCCAGCCCTCGCGCGGCACGGGCCGCTCATAATGCCAGCGGCCGCCGCCATCCTCGTCCGAGGCGGGGATGAAGCTGCCGTCCGCCTGCCAGTCGATGTCCGCCGGGCGCCACATGGCCTGCGGCTCGGGACGGATGACGCGGTGGCGACCGTATCGCTCCAGCTTGCGGCCGGCGCCGGAATCGATGAGGCCATAGTCGGGCCATGGCTCGGCGATGAGGGTGTGGAGTTGCATCATTCTCCCTTACCGTTCGCCCTGAGCGAAGTCGAAGCCCCATGCCGGACGAAGCGAAGGCTGCATGGCTTCGGCTTCGCTCAGCCCTGCCCTTCGGCTTCGCTCAGGGCGAACGGGATGTGGCCCGCGTCAGCCCCGCTTCACCGCCCGCTGCGCGATATAGTCGGTGACCGCCTCGAAGGTCGCGGGGAGGACGTCATAGCGCTCCTCGCGGCCGAACAGATCGCCCGCGCGGCTGGGGAGCGCGGGGCGGACGCCCGTGGCCCGCTCGACCGCATCGCGGAACTTGGCCGGATGCGCGGTCGCCAGCGTGACGAGCGGGACAGAGGGATCGACATCGCTCGCGCGCGCGGCGGCGAGGCCGACGGCGCTGTGCGGATCGATCACCTGCCCTGCATTGTCATAGGCCCAGACCATCGCGCCGGACATGCCGCCCGCATCGATGCGCGCGGAGGAGAAGAGCGCGGCGGCGCCTTCCCGCTGGGCATTGGTGAGGCGCATGGCCTTCGTCGCCTCGAAGCCCGCCATCTGCGCGGCCATGGCGGCGCCATCGCGCCCGCCCAGATCGAACAGCAGCCGCTCGAAATTGGAGGAGACCTGAATATCCATGCTGGGCGTGGCCGTGGGCACCACGCTGCCCTGGCTGTAATCCCCCTGCGACAGCGCGCGGTGGAGGATGTCGTTCACATTGGTGGCGACGATCAGCCGGGCGATGGGGAGGCCCATCTTCGCCGCGACATAGCCCGCGAACACATCGCCGAAATTACCGGTGGGCACGGCGAAGGCGACGGGCTTCTCCGGCGCGCCGAGGCGCACGCCCGCATAGACATAATAGACGACCTGCGCGACGAGGCGGGCCCAGTTGATGCTGTTCACGGCCGAAAGATCGTAGCGCGCGGCGAAACCGGGATCGTTGAACATGCGCTTCACCAGCGCCTGCGCATCGTCGAAACTGCCCTCGATAGCGATATTGTGGACATTGGGCGCGAGGACCGTGGTCATCTGCCGGCGCTGCACGTCCGACACGCGGCCATGGGGATGGAGCATGAAGATGTCGATCTTGGCGCGGCCCGCCACCGCATCGATCGCCGCCGAGCCGGTGTCGCCGGAGGTGGCGCCGACGATGGTGAGATGCGTGTCGCGGCGGCTCAGGAACTTCTCGAACAGCAGGCCGAGAAGCTGGAGCGCCACATCCTTGAAGGCGAGCGTGGGACCATGGAACAGCTCGAGCAGCCAGTGCCGGTGATCGAGCTGGACCAGCGGCGTGACGGCGGCGTGCGAGAAGCGGCCATAGGCCTGCGCGCACAGGTCGCGCAGTTCATCCTCGCCGAGGCTGTCGCCCACGAACGGCAGGATGACGCGGACCGCCGTCTCCACATAGGAAAGGCCGCGCATGGCGGCGAGATCGGCGGCCGAAAATGTCGGCCAGCGCTCGGGCAGGTAAAGCCCGCCATCGCTCGCGAGGCCCGCCAGCGTCGCGCCTTCGAAATCAAGCGCAGGCGCGCTCCCCCTGGTGCTCAAATATTGCATTCGCGCGCTCTTAGCGGCGGGATGCCCCAACCGCAATCATGCAAGCAAACGGACCCGCTATGGCGTCGGATCCTGCGAAGGCGCACCAGCGGCTCCATATTGGCACTGCGCCTGCGCACGCCGATGCAGGGCTGGCAGACCTCCCATGCGGATACGCTGGTCATCGGAAAGATGCATGGTACGCGGATCGAACAGCATGTGCCGTGACTGCTGGGGCAGATCCACATCCGAGAGCATCAGCACGCCAGATGCAGCCCTGCGCAGGATATAGGTCTCGGCCGGGCGGCAGAGACCATCGCAATAGTTCCGGTGCGGCAGATCGACAGTGATCGACAAATGATAGGCCAGATGGCGTGCCGGATCGTGGCCGACAACCACAGTCTCCATGCCGCTGCAGCGCAGCCCGAAGCGATCGGGTACAGGCATGGTCGCGGGGGAAGCAGCGACAGACGAAAAGGCAGCCAGGATGGAAAGGAGTGCCTTCATCGATGGGGCTTCCGCGGATGGCTCAGTCCATCAATCCGCCGAGAACCGATCCGCGTCAAATGAACATGGCGTCATGAAGCGCCCGGCGGCGGCTTTCCCTCTCGTAGCCGCTTGCGCAGCGCCAGCACATAGATAACGGCCGCGATGCATGCGAAGGCGAACCACTGGACCATGTAGGAGCGATGATTGTTCGGCACGGACGAGGGATCGGGCGGCGCCGAAGGGCGCAGGCCGGGCGCGGCCGCCTCCGCGACGATCATCAGGCGCAGCGGCGCGGCATGGCGGCCGAAGCGCTCCAGCCAGGGGCGCGCGTCCGGCTCATGCGTGGCGATGCCCCGCACCGGCCAGCCGGTCCACGCCACCTTCGCGTCCGGCTTCAGGCTCACGCCGACATCGACGAGGAAGCCCGGCCCCTCCGCCCCGGTGGCGCAGGACGCGATGTGGCGCCAGCCCGGCTGGCCGGCCGCATCCCGCCCGCCGAGGGTTTGCCAGCCGACCACGCGCAGGCAATTGGCCGAAAGATGGCGGAACAGCAGCGACTCGTCCGAGGGATTCTGCGCCGGATAGGCCGTGGCGGGCAGGCGCGTGTTCGCCTGCCAGACAGCCAGAGCGGCCTCCTTCTGCAAGGCGCGGCGATATTGCCAGATGCCCAGGCCGATCATGGCCAGCACCACGAGCGCGACCAGGATCGTGGGGAGGACCGGAACCCTGCGGCTCATGCCGGCCCGTCGCCCGGCGCGTCGCCGCCGGCAAGCCGGCCCTCGCGTGCCTGGTTGCGATATTCGAGGATGAGCAGCGCCGCCTTGGACGCGCGCAGGCACAGGATGACGAGCGCCGTGGTGAGCGGCACCCAGAGCAGGATATGCACCCAGAAAGGCGGATCGGCGGCAAGCTGGACCATGAGCGCGAGCGCAGTGATGAGACCGCCCACGATGAGGATGAGGAAGGCGGCCGGACCATCGCCGACATTGAAGCGGGCGAAATCCAGTCCGCAGGCCCGGCAGCGCGGGGCGAAGCGCACCCAGCCGTCGAACAGGGGGCCATTGCCGCAGCGGGGGCAGCGCGCCTGCAGGGCCGCCTGGACGAGCGGCGTCTGGCGGACGGGCTCCTTCTGGTTGTCAGTCAAACGTGCCTGCCCTCCCCGGCCCCCAAAGGATGCGCGATATGGCGGCGGGGATCAAGCGGGCGGATGCCCGATCCGGTGCCATCGTAAGCCCCGCGCCCGGCGCTCCCCTCATGTCCGGAATGGCGGGCTCCCGGCCAGGCCGGATTCCCGCGTTCGCGAGAACGACGGGACCGCGCGGGCACCGGCCGTCCCCGTGCGCGCGGGACGGCCACGCGCTGCCTGCCTCAGCCGCCGTGGACCGGCGCGCCCCAGCCGCCCCACACATAGATGGCGGCGAACAGGAACAGCCAGACGACATCGACGAAATGCCAGTACCAGGCCGCGGCCTCGAAACCGAAATGCTGGCGCGGCGTGAAGTCGCCCTTGTAGGCGCGGATCAGGTTCACGATCAGGAAGATCGTGCCGACCAGAACGTGGAAGCCGTGGAAGCCGGTCGCCATGTAGAAGGCCGATCCATAGGGAGTCGTGCCGAAGGCGAAGGGCGCATGGGCATATTCATAGGCCTGGATGCTGCTGAACAGGATGCCGAGCAGGATGGTGCACCACAGCCCCTTCTTGAGCCCGTCGCGATCGCCATGGATGAGCGCGTGGTGCGCCCAGGTGACGGTGGTGCCCGAGCAGAGCAGGATCAGCGTGTTGAGCAGCGGCAGCTCGAAGGCGTTCATCACCTCGATACCCTTGGACGGGAACAGCCCGTCGATCGGCGGCAACTGCGTGGGAAACAGCGAGAAATCGAAGAAGGCCCAGAACCAGCCGACGAAGAACATCACCTCCGAGGCGATGAACAGGATCATGCCGTAGCGCAGGTGAAGCTGCACCACCGGCGTATGATCGCCGGCATGTGCCTCCCGGATGACGTCCGCCCACCACATGAACATGGTGGCGAGCACGCCCAGCATGCCGATGAAGAAGATCACGCCGCCATGGGACGGCATGGCATCGGGATGCATCCAGGAGACAGCGCCGACCGCCATGACCAGCGCCGACATCGCGCCCATCAGGGGCCAGAAACTCGGTGGCAGAATATGATAATCATGGTGCTTGGCGCCTGCCATAGATCTTCCCCATTTGCTCTTGCGCGGATGATGCGCGGCCTTCTTGACCCTGCCTCGTCTAACCCTGGTCGCCCGGCTTCTCAACCGGATAGAAGGTGTAGCTCAGCGTGATTTCGTGAACGTCCTTTGTGTCCGGATCGTCATTGAACTTGTCGTCGACATAGAAAAGCACGGGCATGCGCACTTCCTGCCCGGGCTGGAGCGTCTGCTCGGTGAAGCAGAAACACTCGATCTTGGTGAAATAGCTGCCCACCTGCTCGGGCGTGACGTTGAACACGGCGCGACCGGTCACGGGCTTGTCCGAGAGATTTTTGGCGATGAAGATCGCCATCGACTTGCCGCCCACGTCGATCGTGCGGGTCCGCGTCTCGGGATAGAAGGCCCAGGGGATGCCGCCGCCGACATTCGAATCGAAGCGGATCGAGAGGGTGCGCGTGGGGCCGGATTCGCCCGTCGCGGGCGCCAGCGCCGCCGCGCTCGCCCGCTGGGTGGTGCCGCCATAGCCGGTGACCTGGCAGAAGATGCGATAGAGCGGCACGGACGCGAAGCCGAGCCCGAGCATGCCCGCCGCAGCCATCGCCGCGAAGAAGGCGGTGCGCCGGACATTCGCGCGCTGGCGGCCCACCGCGCCCATCAGCCGGCCATCTTCGCGATGGTGATGCCGAAGAACAGCAGCGCCAGCGCGCCCAGCACCAGCGCCATCACGATCGAGCGCGAGCGCTGCCGGGCCCGGATGAGCTGTTCCTCCTCGGGCGTCATGCGAGATGGACCCAATGATCGACGACGACCGCCGCGAACATGAGGAAGAGATAGAGCACCGAATATTTGAACAGACGCTTCTCTGGCCCCATCCGCGCGGGATCGCTCTCCCGGTGCAGCGCCACCTGCACGGCCATGAGCGCGAAGAGGCCCGTTCCGACGAGCGCGACGGCGCCATAGATGAGCCCGGTGAGCCCGAGCACGACGGGCGCCAGCGCGGCGGCGGCCATGATGCCGGTGTAGAGCAGGATCTGGCGCCGGGTGGCGGCTTCCCCCGCGACGACCGGCAGCATGGGGATGCCGGCATTGGCATAATCCATGCGCACGAACAGGGCGAGCGACCAGAAATGCGGCGGGGTCCAGAAGAAGATCAGCATGAACAGCGCGATGGGCAGCGGCGCGACGCCGCCGGTGACCGCGGCCCAGCCGATCAGCGGCGGAAAGGCGCCCGCCGCGCCGCCGATGACGATATTCTGCGCGGTGCGCGGCTTCAGCCAGATGGTATAGACGAAGACATAGAAGAGGATCGACACGGCAAGGATGGCGGCCGCGAACCAGTTGGCCGCCACGCCCATCAGCAGCACCGAGAAGAAGGACAGGCCGACGCCGAAATGCAGCGCGGCCTGGCGGTCCATCCGGCCGGCGGGCAGCGGACGCCGGGCGGTGCGCTTCATCCGCGCGTCGCGATCCGCCTCGTACCATTGGTTGAGCGCACCGGCCGCCCCCGCCCCGAGCGCGATGCAGAGGATCGCGGTGAAGGCGAGGATGGGCGGGAGATGCCCCGGCGCGACCAGCAGGCCGCACAGGCCGGTGAACACGACCAGCGTCATCACGCGCGGCTTGGTCAGCGCGACGAAATCGCGCCAGTCCGCGGGAATGGGGACGCCGCTCACGGCATCGTCACCGCTCAGAAGGGAAGCATTGCTGGCCACGGGCCCGTTTTTCCGTCTCTCTCGCTTTCATGACGCGACCGAGGGCGCACCCGCGCCCTCGACCTCCGGTCTTTGTGGGACGGCCGGCCCCCGCCCCTGTCCGTTCCGCGCCCCGTGCCGACGACCGCGAGCGGTCAGTCGACGACAGGCAGCGTCTCGAACTGGTGGTAGGGCGGCGGGCTGGACAGCGTCCATTCCAGCGTCGTGGCGCCCTCGCCCCACGGATTGTCCCCGGCCTGCCGGCCGGCCGCGAAGGCATAGATGATGTTCACGAACCAGATCAGCACGCCCACGGCCATGATCTCATAGCCATGGGTGGCGATGCCGTTCCAGTAGGCCAGCGCATCCGTATAGTCCGGCACGCGGCGCTGCATGCCGCTCATGCCCAGGAAGTGCATGGGGAAGAACAGCAGGTTCACGCCGACGAAGAACACCCAGAAGTGGAGCTGGCCGAGGAACTCGCTGTACATCCTGCCGGTCATCTTCGGGAACCAGTAGTAGAAGCCCGCGAACAGCGAGAAGACGGCGCCCAGCGACAGCACATAGTGGAAGTGCGCGACCACATAATAGGTGTCGTGCAGATTGTCGTCGATGCCGCCGTTTGCCAGCACGACGCCGGTCACGCCGCCCACGGTGAACATGAAGATGAAGCCGATCGCCCAGACCATCGGGGTCTTGAAGCTGATCGAGCCGCCCCACATGGTCGCGATCCACGAGAAGATCTTGACGCCGGTGGGCACCGCGATGACCATCGTCGCGGCGGTGAAGTACATCTTCACGTTCACGCTCATGCCGGTGGTGAACATGTGGTGCGCCCACACGATGAAGCCCACCACGCCGATCGCGACCATGGCATAGGCCATGCCGAGATAGCCGAACACCGGCTTGCGGCTGAACGTCGAGATGATCTGGCTGATGATGCCGAAGCCCGGCAGGATCATGATGTACACTTCGGGATGGCCGAAGAACCAGAAGAGATGCTGGTAGAGCTCGGGATCGCCGCCGCCGGCCGCGTCGTAGAAGACGGTGTGGAAGTTGCGATCGGTGAGCAGCATGGTGATGGCCGCGGCGAGCACGGGCAGCGCGAGCAGCAGCAGGAAGGCGGTGACCAGCACCGACCAGACGAACAGCGGCATCTTGTGCAGGGTCATGCCCGGCGCGCGCATGTTGAAGATGGTGGTGATGAAGTTGATCGCGCCCAGGATGGAGCTTGCGCCTGCGATGTGCAGCGAAAGGATGGCGAGATCGACCGCCGGCCCGGGCGAGCCCGAGGTCGAGAGCGGCGGATAGACCGTCCAGCCCGTGCCCGCGCCATTGCCCGAGCCGCCGGGCACGAAGGTCGAGCCCAGGAGCAGCGCGAAGGCGGGGATGAGCAGCCAGAAGCTGATATTGTTCATGCGCGGGAACGCCATGTCCGGCGCGCCGATCATGATCGGCACGAACCAGTTGCCGAAGCCGCCGATGATCGCCGGCATCACCATGAAGAACACCATGATGAGGCCATGCGCGGTGATGAGCACGTTCCAGAGGTGATAGGCCTGCGCCTCGGTGGCGCCGGGCTCGAGCATGCCGGCCCAGGTCTGCAGATACTGGATGCCCGGCTCGGCCAGCTCGGCGCGCATGAGGCCCGAGATGGCGCCGCCGATGACGCCCGCGACGATCGCGAAGATCAGATAGAGCGTGCCGATATCCTTGTGGTTCGTGGACATGAACCAGCGGGCGAAGAAGCCCGGCTTGTGATCGGCATCATGATGATGATCGTGCGCGTGCCCGCCGAAATCTTCTGCTGTGGTTGTCGTCATCGTCTTTGCCCTCAGGAATTCGTCGTGGCCGGCGCGGCGGCATTGCCCGCGGCGCCTGCGTCTGCGGCGTTGGCGGCCGCGGCCTCGTTGGCGCCGGCGGCGGCGGGTGCGGCTTCATCCTCGCCGGGCATCTTGCCGCCCTGCGAATGCACCCACTGCGCGAACCGCGCCGGGCTCACCGCCTCGACCGCGATCGGCATGAAGCCATGGCGATCGCCGCACAGTTCCGAACAGACGCCATAATAGACGCCCGGCTTGTCGATGGTGAAGGTCTTCTCGTTGAGGCGGCCCGGCACGGCATCCTCCTTCACCCAGAAGGCGGGCACAGAGAAGCTGTGGATCACGTCCGCGCCGGTGATGATGAGCTTGATGGGCACGCCCACGGGCAGCACCATCCGGTTGTCGACGCCGAGCAGGCGGGGCTCGCCGCGCTCCAGCGCCTTTTCGGGCGGCAGCATGTTCGAGACATATTCGGGGATGCCGTTGTCCGGATATTCATAGCCCCAGTACCACTGGTAGCCGGTCACCTTGACGGTCAGCGCATTGGCCGGCGCGGGCTTGAACTGCGCGGCGAGCAGCTTGATCGACGGAATGGCGATCGCCACCAGGATCAGCACCGGGATGAGCGTCCAGGCGATCTCCAGCACGGTGTTGTGCGACGTGCGCGACGGCTCGGCATTGGCCGCCCGCCGATACCGCACGATCACCCAGAGCAGCAGGGCGAGCACGAACAGCGAAATGACCAGGATGACCGGGAACAGCACATGATTGTGCATCCACAGCGCATATTCGCCCGTGGACGTGAACTGATCCTGGAAATGCCATTCGCCCGGCTGGGCCTGGCCCACGGTCGCCACGGGCGCCGCATGGTCGAAGACCGGCGCCGCGGCATTGCCCGCCGGCGCCGGCGCGGCGGCATTCGCGGCGGCCGCCGGCGCGGCCGCGGCCTGCGCGTGGGCCACCACGGGCAAGAACGATCCTGCCCCAAGCGCCAACGCCATCATGAAGCCCGTGATTCGTCTGTGCATGCGGTCGACCTGCCTTCACTTTTCGGCCACGACTCCCCGCACGGAGAAAATGGTGGCCCCCCTCATTTATCAGAAGGTCCTATACGCAGGCAGTCCCGGCGCCTCAAGCATTGATATGGGCTGGATTGTCGACCGATCCGGGGCTATCTGCCCCACGCTGTCAAGAAAGGGATGCGGGAACTGATGACCGAATCGGAAGTGCTGGCGGAGTTTCGGGCCGCTGATGCCCTCCTCCAGGGGCATTTCATTCTCTCTTCGGGCAAGCACAGCGCGAATTACCTGCAGTGCGCGCGCGTCCTGATGAATCCGGAGCGCGCCGCGCGGCTGGCGATCGCACTGGCCCAGAAGCTGCCGCGCGACGTCCGTGCCGCGATCGAGGTGGTGGTCTCGCCGGCCATGGGCGGCGTGATCATCGGCCATGAGATGGGCCGCGCGCTCAATTGCGACGCACTGTTCGTCGAGCGGCCGCAGGGCACCTTCATGCTGCGGCGCGGCTTCACCCTGAAGCCGGGGCAGAAAGTGCTGATGGTCGAGGATGTGGTGACCACGGGCCTCTCTTCCCGGCAGGCGATGGAAGCGGTGCGCGCGGAAGGCGGCGAGGTGATCGCCGAAGCCGCGCTGGTCGATCGCTCGGCGGGCGAGGCCGACCTCGGCGTGCCCTTCTTCAATCTGGTGAGCCTCAATTTCCCGGTCCATGACGCGGATGCCCTGCCGCCGGAACTGGCGGCGATCCCGGCGGTCAAGCCCGGCAGCCGGCAGTGAGCAGGCCCGCGCATCTGCGCCTCGGCGTCAATATCGATCATGTCGCCACCATCCGGAATGCGCGCGGCACGACCTATCCCGATCCACTGCGCGCGGCGCTGATCGCGCAGGAAGCGGGGGCGGACGGGATCACGGCGCATCTGCGCGAGGACCGGCGGCACATCACGGACGAGGACATCGCCCGGCTCTCGGCCAATCTGGACATCCCCTTCAATTTCGAGATGGCGGCGACGCAGGAGATGCTGGAGATCGCCCTGCGGCACCGGCCGCACGCGGTCTGCCTCGTGCCCGAGCGGCGCGAGGAGCGCACAACCGAGGGCGGGCTGGACGCGGCCGGGCTGCACAACCACCTCGCCCCGATGGTCGACAGGCTCGCGCAGGCCGGCTGCCGCGTCTCCCTGTTCATCGAGGCGCATCCGCGCCAGATCGAGGCGGCCATGCGGCTGCGGGCGCCGGTCGTGGAACTGCATACCGGCCGCTATTGCGAGGTGGAGGGCGCCGGGCAGGCGGCGGAACTGCGCCGCATCGCGGACATGGCCGCGCTGGCCGCCAAGAACGGCATCGAACCGCATGCCGGCCATGGGCTCACCTATGAGAATGTCGGCCCGGTCGCGGCGATCCCGCAGATCGCGGAGCTGAACATCGGCCATTTCCTGATCGGCGAGGCAATCTTCCTCGGCCTGCACGAAAGCGTCGCGGAGATGCGGCGACAGATGGACGCGGCGCGGGGATGATCGAGGCCAGCCAGCGCTCCTGCGCAGGCAGGAGCCCAAGGCGCATGGGCCCTGCGATCGGACCCTGCGCTCCCGCCTGCACAGGAGCACTGGTTGTCGCCATTCGGCTCGGAGCGCGCGCATGATCGTCGGCCTCGGCTCCGATCTCTGCAATATCGAGCGGATCCGGCAGTCGCTGGATCGGTTCGGCGAGCGGTTCGAGGCGCGGGTGTTCACCGACATCGAGCGGGCCAAGGCCAACCGCCGGCCCTTCACCAGGGCGGCGACGCTGGCCAAGCGCTTCGCCGCCAAGGAAGCGTTCAGCAAGGCGGTGGGCACCGGTTTCAAGGCCGGCGTGTTCATGAAGGACATCGGCGTGGTCAACTTGCCCTCGGGCGCTCCCACATTGGCACTGACCGGCGGCGCGAAGGCGCGTCTCGATGCCTTGACCCCGCCGGGCGCCAGCCTATTTGTGCACCTGACTTTGACCGACGATCATCCCTGGGCTCAGGCATTCGTCATTCTGGAGGCCCGCTTTACGTGACGGATGAGGCCAGCAACATGCCGGACGAACGCGAGGCCGGACCGGGCGGCGACACGGGCATGCCCTTCCGCGACAAGGCGAAGCGCAGCCGCAAGGACAAGCCGACCACGCTGTGGGGCGAGATCAAGAGCATCGGCCTGCTGCTGCTCGCGGTGCTCGCCTTCCACAGCTTCATCGCCAAGCCCTTCTACATTCCTTCCGAATCCATGATGCCCGGCCTCCTGGTCGGCGACCGGCTGGTCGTCACCAAATATGCCTATGGCTGGTCGTTCGTCTCGCCGACCATTCCCAATCCGGCGGCGATGTTCCGCAACATCGTGCTGCGCACGCCGCCCGAGCCCTGGGGCATCACCCTGCCCTTCATGAAGGGCCGCATCTGGGGCAAGCTGCCCGAGCGCGGCGACATCGTGATCGTCACCCCGCGCGGCAAGGACGAGGACTATATCAAGCGCGTCATCGGCCTGCCGGGCGAGACGCTGGAAGTGCGCGGCGGCGTGGTGCTCATCAACGGCATCCCCATCCGGCAGGAAACGCTGCCGCCGATCCGCATTCCGGTCGACGCCAACGATCCGTGCGACATCCGCCAGTATCCCGGCGCGCTGGAGGTGCAGCCGGACGGCAGCGCGGTCTGCGTGCTGCCGGTGAAGCGCGAGACGCTGCCCAACGGGCGCAGCTACACGATCATCGATCTGGGCCAGGAGCCCGCGCCGATCGACTGGTACGGCCCGGTGCAGATCCCGCAGGGCTATGTCTTCCTGATGGGCGACAATCGCGACCGCAGCGCCGACAGCCGCGTGCCGCTGGAGCGCGACGGTCTGGGTGGGCCGGTACCCTGGGAAACGCTGGGCGGCCGCGCGGAGTTCATCACCTTCTCCCTCGACGGCTCGACCACGCTCAATCCGCTGAGTTGGTGGAGCAGCCTGCGCCCCGGCAGGGCGGGCATGTCGCTGCACCCGCATCAGGAGCCGATGCCGGAGGGGAAGTGAGCGCATGACGGACGGCAAGCCGAGCGCGGCTCAGCGGGGCGGCCCGTCAAGCGGTTGACCTGAGGTCATAAAATCCGCACTCATCGCCCGGCAATCATCCGGGATCCGTGAAAGAGTGAGGACAATCCAATGTTGAAGCATCTGCTCGCCCCGATGGCCGTTCTGGCGCTGAGCGCCTGTGGCTCGGGAGAGAAGAGCACGACCATCGGCGGCGCCACCTACAGCAGCAACGACCGGGACGGCACGGCGAGCATCACCACCGACAAGGGCTCGCTGACCACTGCGGAAGGCGCAGCGGCGGCCAATTTCCAGATGCCCGCCTTTGCCCCCAAATATCCCGGCGCGACGATCGTCGGCGTCATCAGGAGCGAAAGCGACGGAACGACGCGGCATATGGTGAATATGCAGTCCACCGACAGCATCGGGAAGGTCGCCGCTTTCTACAAGGACGGGTTCGTCCGCGCGGGCCTGAAGACGACATCGGAAATGATGACGGCTGACGGCGGCATGATGAGCGCCGAAGGGGACGGTCGCAAAGTCTCGATCGCCATTTCGCAGGATGAAGGCAAGACCGCGGCGATCGTCACCTATTCAGGCGACTGAACGGACGAAGGCCGCGCGGGAAGCGGGTTCGAGCCCGCGCGGCTTATTTGGCTGATTCGCGATCGAAGAAGAGGACGCCCTCAGCGCCGTGCCGGGGATGGCAAGGCATTTCGCCCTGCCCGACGGCTACGATCAGAAGGTCCAGCCGCGGCAGCGCGACGGATAACCGGAACCATGATCCAGCCGCAGTGCCTTACGCCCTGGGCTCCTGCCTACGCAGGAGCACTGAAGACGGATGCTGTGCTCGAGGACTCAGGGGCCGGCGGGCGGTCCCGGTGGCGGCCCGCCATGCTCGCCGCCCTGCTGCTGCATTTGCTGCTGGAGCATCTGCTGGAGCTGCATCTGGCGCTGGGTCTCCTCGATCTCCGCGCGGGTGCGGAACTCGATCAGGTGGACCTGGAACTGGAGCGGGCTGTTCGCCGGGATCGGGCTGCCTTGCGGCGGATTGGCGCCGTAAGCCAGATTGGCCGGGATCCAGACATTCATCTTGCCGCCCTTTTTGAGCAGCGTCACCGCCTCGGCAAAGCCGGGCGTGAGGGTCTGCAGTTCCATCGGCGTGCCGGCATTTTCCTCGAACATCGTGCCGTCGGGCAACCAGCCCTTGTAGCCCACCAGCGCGAAATCATCGCGCGTGGGACTGGTGCCGGCGCCCTGCTCGAGAATCTGGTAACGCAGCCCGCTCGCCGTGTGGCCGAACTGGCGCAGGCCGGCCCAGGCAAGCACCACGGCAATGGCGAGGACGAGCAGCAGGCCGAGCCACAGGCGCCGGACCGAACCAGGCTGAATGGGCTGGAGGGGAACGGCGGTGACCGACATGAGTCGCCTCTTTTCGGGAAAACGGGGAAGCTTCAGACGAAACGGGCCGCATCACGCGGCCCGGTACGCGGTGCGATCAGCGGGCGCCGTCGCGCTCCAGGCGCTTGCGCTCCAGCTTGCGGGCGCGGCGGACGGCGGCCGCCTTCTCGCGCGCACGCTTCTCCGACGGCTTCTCATAGTGGCGACGCAGCTTCATCTCGCGATACACGCCCTCACGCTGCAGCTTCTTCTTGAGCGCCCGCAGGGCCTGATCGACATTATTGTCGCGCACGATGATTTGCATAAGCTCGTCAGTCTCCAATTCCGTTGCAAGACCCTGCCCCGACCATGAAAGCGCCGTCGGGCGAGCCCATAAACAATAGACGCCGTGACAAGGCATCACGGCGACACGCGGCGCCCCATATCAGGGAGAGGTGAACGGATCAAGACCACAAAGCGCGCGGGGGACGGGGCGAGGCCTCATTCCGGCGTCGCGTTGCGCGTGCGGTCCAGCGCGGGCGGCGCGAGGCCGGGATGCGCGACGATATAGGCCTGCAGCGCATCGAGGTCCGAATCCCCCTCCGCGACGAGCGGGGCGGACGCGAACACGGTGTAGCCATCCCCGCCCTGCCCCAGAAAATTGCTCATCGCGACATGATAGGTGGCGGCCGGATCGATCGGCCGCCCGTCGAGCGTCATGTCGAACACCCGCTGGCCGGCGGGGCGACTCAGGTCATAGGCATAGTGGAAGCCCTGCGAGACGCTCACCAGCATGAGGCCGTCCGTCCGCTCGAACTGCTGCTCCAGCACCGACTTGATCTGCGCGCCGGTGACCGCCTTCACCCAGAGAATATTGCCGAAGGGCTGGGCGCCATAGAGCATCCCGAACCGCACCGTGCCGTCCGCATCGGGTGTGACGGCCGCGCGCAGGCCGCCGCGGTTCATGAAGGCGATCTGCGCCCCGCCCCGCTCCGGCGCGGCCATGGCGGCAAGCTGCGCGTCGGCGATTACATTGCCGAGCGTGCTTTCGCCCGCCGCGTTCGTCTCCTTGGTGAGCGCCCCGCCGATGCGGCCGACCGCCGCCTGATCGACCGATTCGGCAGCGGCGCGATAGCGGTCCACCAGATCGGCGATCGCGCCCTCCTTCCCTGCGTTGGCGGGGTCCTGCGCGACGAGCAGGTTCTGCGCGCTCTTGGAGACCAGCCTGTGCGTGGCGAAATCATAGCGCAGCGTGATGCGGGTGAGCAGCGTGCCATATTGGCCGGCGCTGGTGACGAGGAAGGGCCGGGTCGGATCGACCGGCGCATAGTCGCAGATATAGGACTGGTGCGTGTGGCCCGAGATCACCAGATCGAAAGCGGGATCGAGCTTCGCCAGCACGGGATTGAGATCGCCGGCGAGATCGGCGCAACTGCCCGGCGTGCCGTTGCCCGGCATGCTGCCGCCCTGATGGATGAGCACGACGAGGATGTCCGCCCCCTGCGCGCGCAGGGCGGGGATGAGGGCATTGGCCGTCTCCGCCTCGTCGGTGAAATGCAGGCCAGCGACGCCGCGCGGCGAGACGATGTCCGCCACGCCCTTCAGCACCAGCCCCACGAAGCCGATGCGCACGGTGCGCCCGCCGACATGCAGTTCCTTGATGCCGAAGGCGGGGAACAGGGTGGAGCCGTCCGCTCGGACGCTGTTCGCGGCAAGGAAGCGGAAGCTCGCGCCGGGGAAATCGGGGATGACCTGGCAGGGCGCGCGCAGCGTGTATTTCTCGCAACCGCCAAGCTGCATCCGGCGAATCTCGTCCTGCCCGCGATCGAACTCGTGATTGCCCAGCGCATCGAAATCGATGCCGATGTCGTTCATCACGCGAATCGTGGGCTCGTCGAGGAACTGGCCGGAGATGAGCGGCGACGCGCCGATGATGTCGCCGGCGGACACGACCGCGCTCGCGGGATTCTCGGCGCGCAGCCGGGCGATCCCGGCGGCGAAATGCACCGCCCCGCCCGCCGCGACATGCGCCGTGCCCCGGGGCGAGCCCGGCGGCGCGACGGTCTGGTCGCCATCCGCGATATGACCATGGAAATCGTTGAAGGCGATGATCTGGAGCGTGCCGACCGGGTCCGTGCCCATGGCGTCCGCGCCAGGCCGGGCGCCGGGATGCGCGCAGGCCGTCAGGAAGGCGAGCACGCCCAGAATCGCCGCCCGCCCCGTCCAGCCGCCCTTGCCCGCCATACGCATTCGCTCCTGCACCGATGGGGCGGCCCATAGCAGAAAAAGCGGCGCGATGAAGGGGATGGTCGCGCGCCCCACCCGCGACCATGGCCGGCCCCTCGCCCGCGATGCTCGACATTTGGCCCGGCCGCGCGCATCCTCCCTTCCAGACAGGGGCGCGAGAGCCCCGGGACAGGAGAGACAGGATGATGGCCACAGCGGTCAGGACACCCGCCATCAGCGACGCCGAACGCAATGCGCGCGAGCAACTCGCCGCCTGCTACCGCATCTTCGCGCATCTGGGCTGGGACGAGCTGATCTACAATCATATCTCGCTGCGCGTGCCGGACGAGCCGGACGCTTTCCTCATCAACCCGTTCGGGCTCATGTATGAGGAAGTGACGGCCTCCAACCTCGTGAAGATCGACATCGAGGGCAACACGCTGGACGGCAGTCCCTGGCCGGTCAACCGCGCCGGCTTCGTGCAGCACAGCCTGTTCCATGCCCATGTGCCGGACGCGCATTGCGTGATCCACACGCATACGACGGCGGGCATGGCGATCGCCTCCACGGAGGAAGGGCTGATCCCGACCGGCTTCTACTCCGCCATGTTCGAAGGGCAGATCGCCTATCACGACTTCGAGGGCGTCACCATCCACGACGCGGAAGGGCCGCGCTTCCTCGCGGACCTGGGCGGGAAGCGGATCATGATCCTGCGCAACCATGGCCTGCTGGTGATGGCGCCGACGCTGCCGGCGGCCTTCCAGACCTATTTCTTCCTCGAACGGGCCTGCGCCATCCAGATCGCGACGCGGCAGGCGGGGACGCCCCGCCGCGTGCCCGACGAGGTGATCGCCGTCCACCAGCGCGACGTGCGCTCGGCCACGCCGCCCGGCGGGCCGGGCATGCCCGAATTCGCGGCGATGGTGCGCAAGATCGACCGGATCGACAAGAGCTGGCGGGACTGAACCGAGGCGCGGGCCCCGCCATCGATACGCCCGATCCTCCCCGGCCGGGGAGGATTTCAGGATGCGCGCCCCTGATGGCGCATGGGCGTTGCGCCGCGTGGGGGCCGGTGGCAAGCAGGGCGCGTCACAGGCGGAGGGCGGGCAGGCATGAAGGCGGCGATGATGGCGGCGGCGATGATTCTGGGGGGCGCGGCGCAGGTGCAGGCGCAGGACGACCCCTATCTCTGGCTCGAGGACCAGCATGGCGCGCGGGCGATGCAATGGGTCGAGCAGGAAAACGCGCGGACCGTCGGCGTGCTGCAGAGCGACCCGCATTATGTGCCCTTCCGCGACGCGGCCGTGGCCATCGCGACCGCGACGGACCGCATCCCCATGCCGGGCCTGATCGACGGGCAGATCTATAATTTCTGGCGCGACGCCGCGCATCCGCAAGGCATCTGGCGGCGCACCACGCCGGCCGACTATGCCACCGCCGCGCCGCACTGGACGACCGTGCTCGACCTCGACGCGCTGAGCGCGGCGGAAGGCCATAAATGGGTCTGGAAAGGCGCGACCTGCCTCCAGCCCGAGGAAAGGCGCTGCCTCGTCTCGCTCTCGGACGGGGGCGAGGATGCGACGACTGTGCGCGAATTCGATCTTGCCGCCGGCCGGTTCGCGGAGGGCGGCTTCAGCCTCCCGACATCCAAGCAGGGCGCGGAGTGGCTGGACGAAGGCCGGCTGCTCATCGCGCGCGACTGGGGCGCGGACAGCATGACCAGCTCGGGCTATCCCTTCGTGGTGAAGATGCTGAAGCGCGGCGAAGCGCTGGCGGACGCGCAGGAAGTCTATCGCGGCACGAAGGAGGATGTCGGCATCTGGCCGGCCGTCCTGCGCGACGGCGAGGGCCATCAGGCAGCGCTCATCATCCGGGGCCGGACCTTCTTCGAGAACGACTATTATCTGGTGACCGAGGGCGGGGTGAAGAAGCTCGCCCTGCCGGCCAAGTCCACCCTGCAGGGCATGGTGGCGGGACAGATCATCCTCAAGACCAGCGAGGACTGGATCGCCGGGGGCACCACCATCCCCGCCGGCAGCGTGGCGGCCGTGCCGCTCGCGGCGCTGGCGGGCGACGGGGCACCGGTGCCCCTCCCCGTCTTCGTGCCCGGCCCGCGCCAGTCGGTCGAGGAGGTGGGGCTGACCCGGCATCATGTGATCGTGGCGGCCAACGACAATGTGCGCGGACGCGCGCTCGTCTTCACCCCGGGCACGGACGGCTGGACATCGCGCGCGCTCGACCTGCCGGACAATGCCGCCATCTCCATCGCGGCGACCACGGACCGGGACGATACCGCCTATCTGACCGTCACCGGCTTCCTCCAGCCCACGACGCTCTGGCGCTTCGATGCCGGACAGCCCCGGCCGGAACAGGTGAAGGCCATGCCCGCCCGCTTCGACGCCGCCAACGACATGGTCGAGCAGTATGAGGCGACATCGACCGACGGGACGAAAATCCCCTATTTCATCGTGCACCGGAAGGACATGCCGCTCGACGGCAGCACGCCGACGATCATGACCGCCTATGGCGGCTTCGAGGTCTCCTACACGCCCGCCTATTCCGGCGTGATGGGCAAGCTGTGGCTGGAGCGCGGCGGCAGCTTCGTCGTCGCCAACATCCGGGGCGGCGGCGAGTTCGGCCCGGCCTGGCACGAGGCGGGGCGCAAGACGAAGCGGCAGATCATCTATGACGATTTCGCCGCCGTCGCGCGGGACATCTTCGCGCGCGGGCTTTCCAGCCCCGCGAAGTTCGGCATCTATGGCGGCTCCAATGGCGGGCTGCTGATGGGCGTGGAATTCAACCAGCATCCCGACCTGTGGAAAGCCGTGGTCATCCAGGTGCCGCTGCTCGACATGATGCGCTATGAGCAGATCGATGCCGGCGCTTCCTGGGTGGACGAATATGGCAGCGTCTCGGTGCCCGGGGAACGCGCCTTCCTGGAGACGATCTCGCCCTACCGGAACATCCGCCGGGGCGCGGCCTATCCCGAGCCCTATATCTGGACGACGACCAAGGACGACCGGGTCGGCCCGCAGCATGCCCGCAAGTTCGCCGCGCGACTCAAGGAATATGGCATCCCCTATCTCTTCTACGAGGATACCGCCGGGGGCCATTCGGGCGATGCCGATGTCGAGCAGGGCGCGCGGCTCAAGGCCATGGAGATGGTCTATTTCACCCGCAAGCTGATGGAAGGGAGATAGGCCGGGCGCCCCCCGCCCGGCCGCGAAACCGGCATGACCAAGTTCACCGTCAACGATCGCCCGGTCCAGTACCGGATGGACCCGCAGACCCCCCTGCTCTGGGCCCTGCGCGACGCCTCCAACCTCACCGGCACCAAATATGGCTGCGGAACGGGCGACTGCGGCGCCTGCACCGTGGACATAGACGGACAGGCGATCCGCGCCTGCCAGATCACCATCGCGGGCTGCGAGGGCCGGTTCGTCACCACCATCGAGGGCCTTTCGCCGGACCGGAGCCACCCCGTCCAGCAGGCCTGGGCGGCGCAGAACGTGCCCCAGTGCGGCTATTGCCAGTCCGGCATGATCATGACCGCGAGCGTGCTGCTCCGGCGCAACAGCAATCCGGGCGATGCCGAGATCGACGCGGCCATGACCAACATCTGCCGGTGCGGCACCTATCCGCGCATCCGCGAGGCGATCCGGCAGGCGGGGCGGATCATGCGCGGCGAGGAGCGGGTGGCGGCCGCTCCCGCCCCCGGCATCGCGCCGGAGGATGCGGCGCGGCGCGTGCCGAGCCTCAGCCCGGGCGGACGAGCGTCGGACTGAAACCGCTCGTTAACCTTTCTGAACGCTTTCTCATATGTTCAGCACCGCGACAGCAGACAGGGTCTATTCCCGAGTCCCAATGGCGAAGAGTTCGCCAGATGACTGAGGATGAAGGTCATGCGACGTCTGTTTACCCTGGGACTGATCGCGTCGAGCGCGCTCTCCCTTGCCATGCCCGCCCTGGCGGCGCCCAGTGAAGGCCGGGGCCATGCGGCGCGCCAGAATGGCGGCGAAAGCGGCCGCGTCCGCGCGCCGTCCGGGAACGCGGGCCAGACCCGCCAGTCCGCGCCGCCAGCCTCCCGGCAGGGGAGCGCGCGCCCGGCCCCGCAGCGGCAGGCCAGCGCGCCGCCGGCCGTTCGGAACACGCGCGTCCCGCCCTCGTCCGTGGGCAATCAGTGGCGGGGCCAGGCACGGCCCGCCCCGCGCCTCGGCACCGGCGGCGCGGAGGCGACCAACTGGCCGAACCAGCGCCGCATCGACGCCGGCCAGGACCGTCGGCCGGGCGGCATGCGCGCCTATGAAGGCACCCGCTACCAGAATAGCCAGAACAACAATGCCCCGTCGGCGGCCAGCACGGGCCGCCAGCCCGACCGTGGCGGCGCGAACGCCGGTCGCTGGAACAATGGCGAGCGGCGCCCCGACGGCCAGTGGCGCGGCGATGACCGGCGCTGGAACGACAATGGCCGGCATTACGATAATCGCGGCAACAACTGGCGCGACAACAACGGGCGCGGCGGCGACTGGAATCGCGGCCGCCACCTGAACGACCGCGAGCGCTGGACCGACTATCGCCGCTGGGACAATCAGGGCTGGCGCCGGGACCGTCGCTATGACTGGCAGAATTATCGCAGCTATCACCGCGATCTCTACAGGCTGCCCCGCTATTATGCGCCCTATGGCTGGAACTACGGCTATTCGCGCTTCTCGATCGGCATCTTCCTGAACAGCCTGCTCTATGCGAACGACTACTGGATCGACGATCCCTATTATTACCGGCTCCCGCCCGCCTACGGCTATCTGCGCTGGATCCGCTATTATGACGACGCGCTGCTGGTGGATATTCGCGACGGCTATGTCGTTGATGTGATCCATAATTTCTTCTGGTGAGCGCCTCGGGCGCTCGCTCACGGCCTTCCTGATCGGCCTTCAGGAAAGACTGGACCGGCTTCCGCCACGGCAGGAGCCGGTTCTTTTATCGAGCGGACATACCGGCGGGCCGATGCCGCGGCCCCCACCCCTTGCCCCTCGCGGCCGAGTTTGGCAGGACCGGGGCATGACCAGCGAGACATGGCTCGACGATGCCGACCAGCCTTCGGTCGCGCGGGCGGAAATGGGCGCGCGCGTGCGCACGCGCCTGAAGCGCAACCCCATGATGACGCCCGTCGCCACGGAGAGGGCGGAGATGTTCCTGCGCCACGGCCTCGTCACGCAGCGCGAATGCGCCGAACTGATGCGCATGATCGACGAGGGCAGCAAGCCCTCGAGGCTCTTTTCGGGCACCGCGAAGGAATATCGCACCAGCAGCAGCTGCAATCTGGACATCTATGATCCGCTGGTGCAGGCGGTGACGAAGCGGATCGACGCGCTGCTCGGCATCGAGGGCAGCTTCGGCGAGTTGCTGCAGGGGCAGCGCTACCATGTCGGCGAGCATTATCATCTCCACTGCGACTATTTCCCGGCCAATACCCATTACTGGCCGGCGATGCGCGTCTCGGGCGGGCAGCGCTGCTGGACGGCCATGGCCTATCTCTGCGATGTCGAGGCGGGCGGCGAGACGCAGTTCCCCCGGCTCGGCGTCACCATCCCGCCGCGCGCGGGCACGCTGCTCATCTGGAACAACATGGTCGCCGACGGCAGCCCCAATCACGACACGCTCCACGCGGCGCTGCCGGTGCGGGCGGGCGTCAAATATGTGGTGACGCGCTGGTATCGCGAACGGATCTGGGAACCGCGCAACAAGCCCTGACGGACGCGGCGTCCGGGAGCCGGGGAGATGGGCACCAGGCGAAAGGCTCGCGCGCCGGCTTGCGCGAAGGCGCATGCGGAAGCCCGGGGTGGCGTGGACAGGTTGCGTCCTCCGACCTGAGCGAGCAGCCTCGCCTTCCATCCGTTCGGGCTGAGCGAAGTCGAAGCCTTCCGCCGGGCGGAGGGAGGCCATGCGCCGCGCCCGCGCTCTACAGAACCCTTCGCCTTCGCTCAGGGCGAACGGGAAGGGCATGTCCGGCGTCACCCGGCTCCCCAGCCCCCCGTTTTCGCCGCGACAAATTGCGACATAGCTGACCGCAATCTGAAAGGCGCATTCGCGCGCCGTTCAGCGCCCGGATGCGAGAAAGGCCCTGTCGGACGGAAAGGCGATCCCCCTCCCCCGGATCATCCGCCCACAGCAGGAAGGAGTTCTGCCATGAAGACACTGTTGATCGCGGGCCTTGCCGGCCTGACCCTCATCCCCGCCAGCGCCATGGCCGCGCCCTCGGCCCAGGACGTGCGAGACGCTCGTCACCATGCCGTCGAGGAGCGCCGCGAGGCCCGGGACGCGCGCTGGGATTATCACCGCGAGGTGCGCGAGTATAACCGGGCGCATCCCTGGCGGGCCAATTTCCGCTACCAGCGCTTCACCGTCGGCCAGCGTATCCAGCCGGTCTATTACAGCCGGACCTATGTCATCACCGACTATGGCCGCTTCCGCTGGAGCCGGCCAGGCGCCCATCAGGTCTGGGTGCGCCACTATAATGACGCGCTGCTCGTCAACACCCGCACCGGGCGCGTCATCCGCGTGACCTACGGCGCCTTCCGCTGATCTTTTCGGCGCGGGCGCGCAGGGGCCCTCCGGCAAGGCCGGCAGGGCCCCTTTTCGCATGGGGCCTGATTGTCCTGACGAACCTTGCGTGTTAGGCGCGCAACACACGATCGGAAACGATCAACAGGGACTCGAAAGGACATTCCATGATCCGCGCACAGCGCACCATTTCGCTCGCCGCAGCCTTGCTCCTCGCGGGCGCCGCCGCAACGCCCCTGCTGGCGCGGACGGCCGCGCCCGCCCCGGCCGCGGCACCCGCCGCGCAGACCGAGGACGAGAAGCTCTTCGCGCTCTTCGCCGCCTCGGACGAGGCCAATCTGCGCCGCAATCCGCTCTATGGGCTGTTCCGCGGCGACACGCGCTATGCCGACCATCTCGGCGACTATATCACCGACGCCTATTATGACGGCGAGCGCGCCGCCGCGCAGAGCGACCTGACCGCGCTCCACGCGATCGACCGCGACAAGCTCACCGCGCAGAACAAGATCGCCTATGACGTGTTCGAATGGCAGACCGAGCAATCGCTCGACAGCCTGCGGCCGGAAATCCTGGCACTCACCGTAGTACGGCCGATCAATCATTTCAGCGGCTTCCACACCTTCTACCCGACCTTCTCCTCGGGCAAGGGCGCGGCGCCGTTCAACAATCTGCAGGATTATGAGAACAACCTGCAGCGCCACAAGGACTATATCCTGCTGACCGACCGGGCGATCGGCCGGTTCCGCCAGGGCATGGCCTCCGGCGTGGTGGAGACCAGGCTCACCATCAACAACGTGATCCAGCAGCTCGATGCGCTGCTTGCCCAGAGTGTCGAGGACTCGCCCTTCTACCAGCCCGTGCTGCACTTCCCCGACGGCATTTCGGAGGCGGACAAGGCGCGGCTGACGGCGGCCTATCGCGACATCATCGTCAATGGCATCAATCCGGCCGAACAGCGGCTGCGCGATTTCCTCAAGAATGAGTATCTGCCCGTGGCGCGCGAGCAGGTCGGCCTTTCGAGCATGAAGGGCGGCGACATCCTCTATGCGGACCTGATCCGGCAGACCACGACGCTGCCGCTTACCGCGCAATATGTGCATGACCTGGGCCTCTCCGAAGTCGCGCGCATTCGCGGCGAGATGGAGAAGGTGAAGCAGGACGTGGGCTTCACCGGCACGCTGCAGGAGTTCTTCGCCCATCTGCGCGCCGACCCGCAATTCCACCCCAAGTCGCGCGAGTGGATGACCGAGCAGTTCTACCGGATCGGCCGCGAGGTCGACGCGAAGGTGGGCAGCCAGTTCTCGACGCTTCCCAAGGCGCGGCTGGAAATCCGCCCCTATCCCGAATTCCGCGAGAAGTTCGAGGCGGGCGGCAGCTATGAGCAGGGCACGCCGGACGGGTCACGCCCGGGCGTCTTCTACTTCAATGCCTATGACCTGCCTTCGCGCAGCATTCCGGGCATGACGACGCTGTTCCTCCACGAAGGCGCGCCGGGCCATCATTTCCAGATCAGCCTCGCGCAGGAGAATGAGAGCCTGCCCGCCTTCATGCGCTTCGGCGGCAACACCGCCTATGTGGAAGGCTGGGCCCTCTATGCCGAAACGCTGGGCTATGATTTCGGCTTCTACAACGATCCCTATCAGCGCATGGGCCATCTCGATGACGAAATGTTGCGCGCCATGCGGCTGGTCGTCGACACCGGCATCCATGCCATGGGCTGGACCCGCGACCAGTCGATCCAGTATATGCTCGACAACAGCTCGATGGGCCGCACCGATGCCACCGCCGAGGTGGAGCGCTATATCGCGATCCCCTCTCAGGCGCTGGCCTACAAGATCGGCGCGCTGACCATCCAGCGGCTCAAGGCCAAGGCGCAGGCGGCGCTGGGCGACAGGTTCGACGTGCGGGAATTCCATGCGCAGGTGCTGATGACCGGCGCCCTGCCCATGACCGTGCTCGAAAAGAAGATCGACGACTGGATTGCCGCCAAGCAGGCAAGCTGAGACGAACGGCGCGCGGGCCTCGCAGTACCGGGCCCCAGGCCTTTCCGCCCTGTGACCAGAGGGGCCGCCGGAGCGATCCGGCGGCCTTTCCTGTCCGGTTCCGCGCGGCGCGGGCGCAAGTGCGGCGTCGTCCGCCCCCGCAAACGTCCTTTCTGACGAGCAGGGCAGGCGCCCCCGCCAACGGCAGACGCCTTCCTCCCAAGGCGGCCGACCCGGACCTTACCCGGCAAGGCGACCGATGGATGGCCTTCACCAAACGCGCCCGACCGCCGCCCGCGCGGGACGGTCACTCCCTTCCACTCGGCTCACCGCAAGCGGGCCATCTCTTATTGCAATTCGTTCGCAATAGCATATGTTGAGTCGGACCAGCAACGTCCGGTCGGAAGGATGCCATGGCGAAAAATCTGTCGAGCCTGTTCGCGCTGCGCGATCTGCGGACCTTTCCGCTCAGCGCCATGCATGTGATCATGGGGATGCGCCTGTGCATCCTCTATGGTCAGGCGGGGCGCGATCCCCTGCCCGATCTGGCAGTGCGGCTGCGCAGCATGGATGCGGCGCGCCGCATCGAGCGGATCGTACGCGTGGTGCAGGCCGCATGGCCCGAGCCGTTCCTGATCCATCGCCCCTGCAGCATGACGTTGACGCCGGACGAAACGGTGATCGCGCAGCTCGCCATGGCCGCGTCCGACGGCGACGAGGCCCGCGCAACGACGCTGCTCGGCGACATGCTCAAGCGGCAGGTGATCGACGACCTGTTCCTCGGCCTCGTCGCGGCCGTCGCGGCGATCCAGTCGGCACGGTTCCAGCCGCAGCGGCGGGAGGCATAGACCTGCCAGTGTCTGACTTCTGATCGAAGCGGAATGAATCCGGTCGGAATGGAGAATTTCGGTCCTCCGGTTTTGGCCGTGAAGCGGACTCGCCCGTCCATCCGTTCGCCCTGAGCGAAGTCGAAGCCCTCCAGCGAGCGGAGCAAGTCCTTCCGCTTCGCCCGCGCTCGGCAGGGCCCTTCGACTTCGCTCAGGGCGAACGGGGACAGGAATGCCAGCGTTGACCCGCTTGCGGCCATGGGCATTTGGCCACGCCGCCCGGCAGCCTGTCCTTTCAGGAAAGGGACGATTTGCGCCTGCGCAGGCACGGAACGAGCTGCATCGTCGCCGACCATGGTTCCTGCCCGCGGCGCGGGGCTCCGGTCCCTGTCGTCGGGATGCTGACACCCGCCGGCAGGACATCCGGCAGGCATCGTCCGGCGCATGTCCCCTCGCCCGCTCCTTTCCTCAGGCGGCGACCTGCTCCAGTGCCCGGGCGATGAGCTTGCGGCTGTTCTCGATGCCATAGAGCGCAATGAAGCTGCCCATGCGCGGGCCCTGCTCGGCGCCCAGCAGCGTCTCGTAGAGCGCCTTGAACCAGTCGCGGAGCTGCTCGAAGCCGTAATGCGGGTCCTTGCCGATGGCATAGACGATGTTCTGGATCTCCTCGGCCGGCGCATTCTCGGGCAGCGCGGCGATCTGGCCGTCCAGCTCGCGCAGGGCCATGGCCTCGTTCGGCGCGGGCGCGCGGCGATGGAGCGTCGGCGCGATGAAGTCGCGATTATAGGCCAGGGCGTTGCGGACGAGCCCGGCGAGGCGCGGATAGGTCTCGACCGTCGCATCCGGCGCATAATTGCGCAGATAGGCCCAGACCTGCGCCTCGGTCGCGTCCGCGCCCATCACGCCCACGAGATTGAGCAGCAGGCCGTAGGTGACCGGCAGGCTGTCCGCCGGCACCTTGCCATTGTGAATATGGTGGACCGGATTGCCCAGCTTCTTGTCGAGCGGCTGGTCGGCATAGGCGGCGCGGAACTGCTCATAATCGTCCACCGCGCGCGGGATGACGCCGATATGGAGCTGCTTGGCCGCCTTCGGTTCGCGATAGATGTAGAAAGCGAGGCTCTCCTCCGAGCCATAGGTCAGCCACTGCTCGATGGAGAGGCCATTGCCCTTGGACTTGGAGATCTTCTCCCCCTTCTCGTCCAGGAACATCTCGTAATTGAAGCCTTCGGGCGGGCGGCCGCCGAGCGCGCGGGCGATCTTCGAGCTTTGCGTGACGCTGTCGATCAGGTCCTTGCCGGCCATCTCGTAATCGACGCCGAGCGCGACCCAGCGCATCGCCCAGTCGACCTTCCACTGCAGCTTGGCTCCGCCCGAGAGGACGGACTGCTCGACGGTCTCGCCCTCATCCTCGAAGCGCACGATGCCCGCATCGGCATCCACCACCTCAACCGGCACCTGCAGCACGATACCGCTCTTCGCGCTGATCGGGAGGACCGGGGAATAGGTCGCCTGACGCTCCTTGCGCAGCGTGGGCAACATGATGTCCATGATCGCCTGATAATGATGCAGGACGTTCTTCAGCGCCTCGTCGAACCGGCCGCCGCGATACATGTCCGTCGAGGAGACGAACTCGTAATCGAAGCCGTAGCGGTCGAGGAAATCGCGCAGCATGGCATTATTGTGCGCAGCAAAGCTGTCATGCGTGCCGAACGGATCGGGCACCTGCGTCAGCGGCTTGCCGAGATGGCCGGCCAGCATCTCCCCATTGGGCACATTGTCCGGCACCTTGCGCAGACCGTCCATATCGTCGCTGAAGGCCACCAGCCGCGTGGGCGCGCCCGTGAGTTCCTCATAGGCATGGCGCACGATGGTGGTGCGCAGCACTTCGTTGAACGTGCCGATATGCGGCAGGCCCGAGGGACCATAGCCGGTCTCGAACAGCATGGGCGCCCCGCCGGGCTTGCCCTGCGGATAGCGCTTCACCAGCTTGCGGGCTTCCTCATAGGGCCATGCCCTGGAGGCCATGGCGGCGGCGCGCAGGTCGGAGGTGTCGATCGGCTCGGTCATGGCGCCCGCCTAGCGCCTCGCGGCGGATTCGTCACCATGTTCCGGGAAGAAACACGCAATGTCCGCGCCACGATTGACTCGGCGCGGCCGCGCGGCCAGCGTGCGAAATCCACAGGCGCGAACCTGCGCGAACAAGGGGGGCTGGTCCGTGCTTTCGATCCCCTGCAACCTGTGCGGGGCCGACGACTATCGCGTCCGCTTCGAAGCGGGGCGCGCCCAATCGGCCCGGATCGTCGAATGCAGGGCGTGCGGCCTGCTCTATGCCAATCCCCGCACCCGGCCGCCCGACTTCGTCCTGGCGCGCGAGGCCGACCCCGACATCATCGAACAGGTCTGCGGCAGGATCGACCGGGCGACCAAGGAGAGGCTGCAAGTGCGCGACTATGCCCGCACGCGCGCCTTCCTGGCACGGCGCTTTCCGGAACGGGGCGCATTGTTCGAGGTCGGGGCGGGCTATGGCTATCTGCTCGACTATTTCCGCCAGGACGGCTGGCGCGTGAGCGGCATCGAGCCGAATGAAGGCCTGACCCGGTTTGCGGCCAGGATGCTCGGGATCGGGATCGAGCCCAGGATCCTGCCGGAGATGGCGGGGGACGCCGAGCCCTATGATGTCGTCCTGCTCATGCACGTCATCGAGCATGTGCCCGATCCGGCGGAAACGCTCGGCGCGATCTTCCGCCTGCTCAGGCCCGGCGGCATGCTCGTGCTGGAAACGCCGCGCTATGACACGCTCATGTTCAGGCTCCTCGGCCGGCGGGAACGCAGCCTGGCCTGCGAGGGGCATATCTATTTCTTCACCTCCCGGACACTGCGGGAGATCGCCGCCAGGGCCGGCTTTGCCATCGAGCATGCCGAAAAGGTCGGGCGTTCGCTGACGGTCGACCGCCTCGCGATGAATCTGGGCGTCGTCCTGCGTAGCGCCCGGCTCGGGAAGGCCCTGCGCAAGGCCGCGCGACGGCTGGGCGTGGGCGACTTTGCCATGACGATCAATCTGCGCGACATGGAACGCATCTATCTGACCCGACCGCGCCACCCCGGCCGCGCCACCCCGGCCGCGACGCCGCATGATCCGGGCCGGCGCGGTGGAAACACAAGACACGCCGCAGTCGACAACAGCGGAAAATCGGCCTAAAATATCTGCAAGTCCAGTCGGATGATTACCGCAAAATTTACCAATTGGTGGAAGTATTCAGGAGGCTGGTCGTCTTTTTCGGGAGGTCATGATCCCCGGGGGCGCATAGGACAGGTCTTGACATGCACATCAATCGACAAAGCGGACGCGCCATCGTCAACATCCCGGTCACACTGACGACCGTGCTGGATTCGTTCGATGCGCAGATCGTCGACCTGAGCGAGCAGGGTGCGCAGATCAGCGGCTGCGCGATCGAGCCGGGCACGCGCTTCCACATCGAGTATCTCGGCCAGACCATCTATGCCCAGTGCCGCTGGGGCGAGGTCGACCGGATGGGCGTGCAATTCTCCTTTCCGCTCACCGAGGGGCCGCTCTACGACGAGTTGCGCATCGCGCGCGCCGCGCAGAGGCAAAGCGAACCGGCACCGGCCGAACCACCCGTGCGCGCCCCGCTGGCGCGCGCGCCGCTGATGGCCGGCCCGGCCGTCCGGGGCTTCGGCCGCCGGGGCATCTGAGTCCCCCGTCGCGAGGCCGCGACGTTCACGAACCGTTCCCCTCGCCGTCCGGGCGCGCTATGGCGGGGCGATGGCCCCTCCCACGCTCCCGCCCGCAATCCATGCCAGCCATGCCGGCATCTGGCTCGCCGACCAGCAGGGCGGCATGTCCGCGCTGGGGCGCGGCGAAGCGCTGGCGCGGGTCGCCGGCACGCCGCTGCTCATGGTCAATGCGCCCTTGCTCGGCGTGCGGCTGGGCTCGCCGGACCTCTCGGGGCTGGACCTGCTGGAGCTGTTCGCCTTCCTCTTCCCCGCCCGCTTCGTCATCCCGACCGTCGCGGGCCTCGCCCGCGCGCTCGGGCTCGAAGCGCCCGTCCATGACAGCGACGGCGCGCGCCTGATCCCGCAACTCGCCGAAGCGATGCTCGATCAGGCCACCGCGCCGGACTGGCCGGAACGCGAGGGTGCCTGGACGAGCCTCAACCAGCTCGAGCGGCTGCGCTGGAGCTGGGCCCCGCTGCTGCGCGGGCGGATCGCCCGGCCCGGGGAAGCCGAGCGCTGGCTGTTCGGCCGCCTGCCGCAATGGGAGGACGCGCCGCCGCGCCAGCCGCCCCGGCCGGTGGTCCTCGACGATGACGCGGTGACCGGACGGCTCGGCGCGCTGACCGGGCAAGGTGCCGAGCCGCGCGAGAGCCAGCGCGATTTCGCGCTGGCGGCGGCGCAGGCCTTCGAGCCGCGCCGGCGCGAGGACGGGCCGAACATGGTGCTGGCGCAGGCCGGCACCGGGACCGGCAAGACGCTGGGCTATCTCGCCCCGGCGACGCTCTGGGTCGAACAGGCGGGCGGCACGGTCTGGATCTCGACCTATACCAAGGCGCTGCAACGCCAGCTCGACCGCGAGGCCCGCCGCCGCTACCGCGACGAGGCCTCGTTCGGCCGGCATGTGGTGATCCGCAAGGGCCGCGAAAACTATCTCTGCCTGCTCAATCTGGAAGATGCGCTGCAGGGCGGTTTCGCGGGCCGCGCGGCGGTGCTGGCGCAGTTCGTGGCGCGCTGGGCCGCCTATTCGCGCGACGGGGACATGGTGGGCGGCGACCTGCCGGGCTGGCTGCCCTCCCTGTTCCGCCGCGCCGGCGCGACCGCCCTCACAGACCGGCGGGGCGAATGCATCTATGCCGGCTGCCCGCATTTCCGGAGCTGCTTCATCGAGCGGGCGACACGGGCGAGCCAGGGCGCGGACATCGTGATCGCCAATCATGCGCTGGTGATGATCAATGCCGCGCGCGGGCGCGAGGCGCAGGGCCCGCCGACCCGCATCGTCTTCGACGAGGGCCATCATCTGTTCGATGCCGCCGATTCCACCTTCGCCGCGGCGCTGACCGGGCGCGAGGCCATCGAGCTGCGGCGCTGGGTGATGGGGCCCGAGCGCGAGCGGCGCGGGCGCCGGCGGGGCCTCGCCGCGCGCCTCTCGGACGTCGCCAGTTACGATGCGGACGGGGCCGAGGCGATCGACGCGGCGATCGAGGCGGCGCGCGCGCTGCCCGGCGAGGACTGGCTGCGGCGCGTCGTCGAGGGCGTGCCCCAGGGTGCGATCGAGACGCTGCTGGGCGCGGTGCGCGGCACCGTCTATGCGCGCGCCGAGCGCGAAGGCAAGGAGAGCGATCCCGGCTACGGGCTCGAAGTCGACCTGGCCGAGCCGGACGGCGCGCTGATCGACGCGGCCAACGAAGCGGCGGGCGCGCTGGAGGCGCTGCTGCTGCCGCTGCTGCGCCTCGCCAAGCGGCTGGTGGCGGTGATCGAGCTGGCGCCGGACTGGCTGGACGGTCCCGCCCGCGCGCGGATCGACGGGGCGATCGCCGCGCTCGGCTGGCGCTGCGATCTGCTGCGCGGCTGGATCGCGCTGCTGCTGCGGATCGGCGGGCCGGGCGAGGCGGACTTCGTGGACTGGCTGGCCGTCGACCGGGCCGAGGGGCGGGAATATGACATGGGCCTGCATCGCCACTGGCTCGACCCGACGCGCCCGCTGGCGCAGGCCGTGCTGCAGCCCGCGCACGGCGTGCTGGTGACATCCGCGACGCTGCGCGCGGGCGGCGACGAAGCCACGGCCATCGCGCGCAGCGGCGGCACTCACCTGCCCGCGCCGCCGCGCTGGTTCGAGGCGCCCAGCCCCTTCGACTATGCGCGCCAGTCCGAAGTGCTGATCGTCACGGACATCAGACGCGGCGACCTGCCCGCGCTGGCCGGCGCCTATGCGCGGCTGATCGAGGCGGCGCAGGGCGGCACGCTGGGCCTGTTCACCGCGATCCGGCGCTTGCGCTCGGTCCAGGCGCGCATCGCGGACCGGCTCGCGCGCGCGGGATTGCCGCTCTATGCCCAGCATGTCGATCCGTTCGACCCGGCGACGCTGATCGACATGTTCCGCGACGATCCCCGCGCCTCGCTGCTCGGCACGGACGCGCTGCGCGACGGCATCGACGTGCCGGGCGATTCGCTGCGGCTGGTGGTGATGGAAGGCGTGCCATGGTCCAAGCCGTCCGTGCTGCATGCGGCGCGACGGCGGGCGAGCGGCGATCCCACCGGCTATGACGACCGGGCCGTGCGCGCGCGGCTCGCGCAGGCCTTCGGCCGGCTCATCCGCAGCGCCGACGACGCCGGCCAGTTCGTCATCCTCTCCGCCGCCATGCCGAGCCGGCTGCTCGGCGCCTTCCCGCCCGAGACGCCGATCCTGCGCCTGCCGCTCGACGAGGCCGTTGCCCGGATCAGCGCACGTCTTGGTTCCGCCGCGAAATTGGGGCAGGTAGGAGCGCGGGGGCAAGGAACGGATGAGGTGCGCGGCGAGGCATGAAACGGGTCGTCATATTGCGACATGCGAAATCCGACTGGAGCGACGCGGCGCTGCGCGATTTCGATCGCGAGCTGAATGAACGGGGCCTGCGCGCGGCGCAGGTCATGGGCCAATGGGCGGCGCGCGAAGGCATGAAGCTGGACGCCGTCATCGCCTCGCCGGCAAAGCGCGTGGTCGAGACGCTGAAGAGCTTCAGCGCCGCGCTGGGCAACTGCCCGCCGCCGCAATTCGACCTGCGCCTCTACCTCGCCTCGGCCGCCTCGATCGCCGATGTGATCGCCGGGACGGACGCCGACGTGAACCGCCTGCTCGTCGCGGGGCATAGTCCGGGACTGGAGGAATTCATCCTCGGGGCGGCGGGTGACGATCCCGATTCGGCGCTGATCGAGGCGATCGAGGAGAAGTTCCCGACCGCGGCGATGGCCGTGCTCGATTTCGACATCGACGACTGGACGACGCTCGCCGACGCCTTCGAGGGCCGCGCCCACCTGCGCCGCTTCACCCGCCCGCGCGACCTCGATCCGGCGCTGGGACCGGAACGCTGATCCGCCCGGGCCTCAACCGTGACATAGCCCGATGAGACGCCGCGTCTGGCTGTTGCTCATCCTGAGCATTGTGCTCATCGGGCCGCTCAATGCGCAGGCACCGTTGGCCGACGATACCGACATCCAGACATTGCAGGATCTCAACAGACGAAGCCCCTCGGAAGCGCGGGCCTGGAGGATCGTCGATATGATCCAGATTCGGCAAGCCATGTCTCGAACCGAGCGTCGTCACGCTCGCACGCGCCTGCTGATCGCATTCGACAAGCTGAGCCACGCGCAACGGCGTGTCCTCTCCGGCGATTTCACCGCAGCCATGCTCAACAGCCGCTGGGGTCAGGCCATGGTGACTGCTCCCTCGGCCGAAGCACAGGCGCTGTTCCGGCGAACGCTCGCCGATCAATATGATGATGCCTCCCTGCTGACGAGCGAGGCGGACCGGGCGGCCTTCGCGCCACTCTTCCTGCTCGCGAAGGCGCAGATCGGACGCGATAATGTCTTGTGGCTGAAATCCGTGCTGCCACGCATCGGCTGGTTCGACATCACGACCTATGGGGCCGATGCTTCCATGGCCGCGTGGCTTATCGTCCAGCACGCCGATTTCGATCCGCAATGGCAGGCCGAGATGATCGAACGACTCCGCCCACGCGTCGCGCGCGGCGACATGCAGCCTTCCTATTTCGCCTATCTCGTCGATCGTGTTGCCGTGAACGGTCACCGGCCACAGGATTACGGCACCCAGGGTCGTTGCGCGAATGGAGCCTGGCAACCCTATCCGATGATCGAGGCGGAACGAGTCGACGAGCGACGTGCGACTATGGGGCTGGAACCGCTTGAGGCCTATCGCGCGCGCTTCAATTGCAACTGATCGGCGCGCACCACTGGTTGCACAATCCATGAGCCAGTCAGGAGTCGAGCGCGTCCTTCAAATCCTGCCGGATCGCGGTCAGGCGGGCGATCAGGACGGACAGGTCGGATGGGCCGACGCGGTCCACGCGGGCGGGCGGCGGGTCCATCGGGAGTTCGGCCTGCCCGTTGCGTTCGGCGGGCGCGACAGCGGGCGAGCGCGCGGAGGCGATGTCGTCCACCAACACGGGAGTCGCGGCAGCGGGCTCGGTCGCGGCGGCCGCGTGGCGCGCCTTGCGTGCGTCCGCCAGCGCGCGCTGCGCCCCGCGCACGGTGAAGCCGTCCACATTCAGCAGGCGATTGATCTCGCGGGCCATCTCGACATCGCGCGGGCGATAGTAGCGCCGGTTGCCCGAGCGCTGCAGGGGCCTGAGCTGGGGAAAGCGCGATTCCCAGTAGCGAAGGATATGCTGCGCAACACCCAGCTCCCGGGCAAGCTCCCCAATCGTGAGGAAGGCGCCGTCAGCCTTGTCCATGCCGCCCTTGTCCATGCCGCATTGTGCACCGATCGCGCGGCGCGGGTCAATCCGGCTGCGCAATCAGGCCAGCCGGCGCAAACCGGCGGACTGGCGCAGATCAGCTCCCGGCGACGCGGTCACGCAGGGACTGGCTGGGCCGGAACGTCAGCACGCGGCGCGGGGTGATCGGCACCTCGACCCCGGTCTTGGGGTTGCGGCCGATCCGCTCATTCTTGTCGCGCAGCACGAACGTGCCGAAACCGGAAATCTTCACATTCTCGCCCTGTTCGAGCGCCTCGGCCACCAGGTCCAGGATCTGCTCGACGATCTCGGCCGATTCCGCACGGGATAAACCAATTTGACGATTCAGGCACTCGGCGATCTCCGCTCGAGTCAAAGTCTCTTCAGAATTCATTTCGCCCCCAAAAACGAAACGCGATGCGACCATGCCCCCACATGCCCGTAACGCTCTGTTTGCGGCAGATTTCGGTCCTTTGCAACGGCAAGATGCGGAAGAACGGGACCAATCGCCCTTCCCCGATTTCACGAGGTGAAAAAGCCCTTTGCCAATCAGTATCTAAGAACGCTCGCTCCCCATGTGAAACCGCCGCCCATGGCTTCCAGCACCACGACGTCGCCACGCCGGATCCGCCCGTCGCGCACGGCCGTGTCCAGCGCGAGCGGCACCGAGGCGGCCGATGTGTTGGCGTGCCTGTCGACGGTGACGACGACTCGCGCCGGGTCGAGCCCCAGCTTGCGCGCGGTCGCATCGAGGATGCGCGCATTGGCCTGATGCGGCACCAGCCAGTCCAGCGCGGAGGCCGGCACATCGGCAGCGGCCAGCACCTCACCCACGACCTGCGCCAGATTGACGACGGCATGGCGGAAGACCTCCTGCCCTTTCATGCGCACCTTGCCCACCGTGCCGGTGGTCGAGGGGCCGCCATCGACATTGAGCAGGCCATTGTGGCGGCCATCGGCATGAAGGCGGCTGGCGAGGATGCCGGCGCCGGTCTTCTCGTCCGTCTCCCGCGCGCGCAGCACGACAGCGCCGGCGCCGTCGCCGAACAGGACGCAGGTCGCGCGATCCTCCCAGTCGAGGATGCGGCTGAACGTCTCGGCGCCGATGACGAGCGCGGTCCGCGCCGCGCCGCCGCGCAGCATATTGTCCGCCACGGTGAGCGCATAGAGGAAGCCCGAACAGACCGCCGCGACATCGAAGGCCACGCAATCGGGAATGCCGAGGCCAGCCTGCACGCTCGTGGCGCTGGCGGGGAAGGTCTGGTCGGGCGTCGCCGTCGCCAGCACGATGAGATCCACTTCGCCGGGTTCCACGCCGGCCGCCTCCAGCGCGGCGCGGGCGGCGTCCGTGGCGAGGCTGACCGTCGTCTCTCCCTCGCCCGCGATATAGCGCATGCGGATGCCGGTCCGCTCGACGATCCATTCGTCGCTGGTGTCGACGGTCTGCGCCAGTTCGGCATTGGTGACGCAGCGGCGCGGCAGGGCCGAGCCCGTGCCCAGAATCACGGAGCGCAAGGTCATTTGGCGATCAGTTCCTCGGTGGCGATCGGCCCGACGCGGGCCATGTCCTCGGCGATGCGCGCGGACAGATCCTCCTCGACCAGCCGCGCGGCGACATGCACGGCATTGGCGATACCCTTCTCGTCCGCGCCGCCATGGCTCTTCACCACGATGCCGTTGAGGCCGAGAAAGACGGCGCCATTGTGATTGTTGGGATCGAGATGGACCTTGAGAAGATGCAGCGCGGGGCGGGACAGGAGAAAGCCCGCCTTGGACCGCAGCGAACTGGTGAAGGCGCGGCGCAGCACGTCCGTCACGAAACGCGCGGTGCCTTCCGCCGTCTTGAGCGCGACATTGCCGGCAAAGCCCTCGCACACGATCACGTCCGCATCCCCCGAGCCGATCCGGTCGCCCTCGATGAAGCCATCGAAACTAAGCGGCAGGCCGCCGGCGGCGCGCAGCACGGTCGCGGCGTCGCGGATCACGTCCGTGCCCTTGAGCTCCTCCGTGCCGATGTTGAGCAGCCGCACGCGCGGCGTCGAGAGATCGAGCGCGATGCGCGCATAGGCCGCGCCCATCACGGCGAACTCGACGAGGTTGCGCGTATCGCACTCGGTATTGGCGCCCAGATCGAGCATGACGACATCATTGTCGCCGAGCGTCGGCAGGAAGGCGGCGAGCGCGGGACGGTCGATGCCCGGCAGCATGCGCAGCGACAGCTTGGACATGGCCATCAGCGCGCCGGTGTTGCCGGCGGAGACGGCGGCCATGGCATGGCCATCCTTCACGGCCCGGATGGCGAGGCCCATGGAACTGTCGCGCGAATGACGGATGGCCTGGCTGGGCTTGTCCGTCGCGGCGACGACCTTGTCCGTATGCACGACCTCGGTCGCGCGCGACAGGTTCGGGTGATTGGCCAGCGCCGCCCGGATGCGGGCCTCATCGCCATAGAGCGTGAACTGCAGGCCTTCATGCCGGCGCCGCGCCAGAGCGACACCGGCAACCATGACGCGCACGCCCTCGTCACCGCCCATCGCATCGACGGCGATCCGCGGCGTACTCACGACATGGTCCCCCTGGATGGGCTTCAGGCGGCGGGCGCGACGACTTCGCGGCCGTTATAGTGACCGCAGGAGGGGCACAGATTGTGGGGCCGCTTCAGCTCGCCACAGTTCGAGCATTCCTGGAACGCCTCGACGCGCAGCTTGTCGTGGCTGCGGCGCATGCCGCGCTTGGACGGCGTGGTTTTTCTCTTCGGGACAGCCATGAGGGCACCTGTTCAAACTAGAAATCAAAGCCTGTTCGCTCGCTCCGACAGCATATCCTCTATCGACGGTCACCATGGACCGCGACCGAAACATGGCCGGACCTACGCGGGAGTGTGCGCCTATAGCGCTTTTTCGCGGCGGCGCAACCGTTTCCTTGGCGCGCCCGGATGCCCCGCAATGGGTGACAATCTGGCGACGGGCTGGCGCCGCGCTCCCATTGGCCGGCCGACGGCGGCGAGTCCCGGCGCGTGCCGGTGCCGCTCCGATCGGCCTGAAATCGGCCGCTGCTCCGGGGCGCCGCCCATGCTGGACAGGAACAGGGGGCAAGACCCTTCGACACGCTCGGAACGAACGGACGCCGGAGGCCGAGGGCGCGCCGGGCCGTCCGCCGGCAGGAGCCCGCGCCCGGCCGAGGCGCCCGCGCACCCGGGGCTCCTGCTCCCGCAGGAGCAGGGGAAGCGCGCCGGCGCTAGCCGGCCAGTCCGGTTTCCCGATCGCCGACATAGGGATTGGTCGCCCGCTCGCGCGCGAAGCTGCTGGGCTGGCCGTGACCGGGGACGAAGATCGTCTCGCCGCCGAGCGGCCAGAGCTTGCGGGTGATCGACGCGATCAGATCCTCGTGATTGCCCAGCGGAAAATCCGTGCGGCCGATCGAGCCCTGGAACAGCACATCGCCGACGATCGCCAGTTTCGATGGCGCATGGTGGAAGACGACATGGCCGGGCGTGTGGCCGGGGCAGTGGATCACGTCCAGCACCAGATCGCCCACCGTCACCGTGTCACCATCCGCCAGCCAGCGATCGGGCTCGAACGGGGTGCCCGGCAGGCCCCAGCGCCTGCCGTCATCCTCGAGCCGGGCGATCCAGAAGCGGTCGGCCTCATGCGGGCCTTCGATGGGCAGGCCCAGTTCCTTCGCGAGCACGCCGGCCTGGCCGCAATGATCGATATGGCCATGGGTGACGAGCAGCTTCTCCAGCGTGACGCCCTGCTGCTCGACCGCGCGGAGGAGACGCGGCAGATCGCCGCCCGGATCGACGAGCGCGCCGCGCATCGTCCTCGTGCACCAGAGCAGGCTGCAATTCTGCTGGAGCGGCGTCACCGGGACCATGGTGACGCGCATCGGGGGATTTTCGGTGGGGGCGTTCATGCGCGCGAATCTGGCAGGCGGGTCCGGCCGGTTCAAGGGTGCGCGGCAAGATGGTCCCCGACCCAGCGCGGCACGATCTCGCTGGCGGGGCCATGGCGCACCTCATCGAACCAGCCGCTGCCGGCGGACGGCTCGAGATTGAGTTCCAGCGTCCGCGCGCCGCAGGCCCGGGCCATGCGCACGAAACCCGCCGCCGGATAAACCGCGCCCGAGGTGCCGATGGAGACGAACAGGCCGGCGCGGGCAAGCGCGGCCTCGATCTCCTCCATATGATAGGGGATTTCCTCGAAGAAGACGATGTCCGGCCGCATCGCGGGCGCGGCGCAGGCCGGACAGGCGGTGCCGGGCGGCAGGCTGCCCTGCCAGTCCCGCCGATGGCCGCAGGCCGCGCACAGGGCCGAACGCAGCGCGCCATGCATGTGCACGAGCGCGCGCGAGCCGGCCCGCTCGTGCAGATCGTCGACATTCTGGGTCACGAGCAGCAGGTCGCCGGGCCATTCCCGCTCCAGCCGGGCGAGCGCATGATGCGCGGCATTGGGCAGGACGGTCTCCAGCGCAGCGCGGCGCAGATCATAGAAGCGGTGCACCAGCGCGGGATCGCGCGCGAGGGCACGGGGCGTGCAGACATCCTCCACGCGATGCCCTTCCCACAGGCCGCCGGGCCCGCGAAAGGTCGCAAGGCCGCTCTCGGCGGAAATGCCCGCACCGGTGAGGATGACAATCGCGCGGGAGTCTGGCATCGGGCCCTGTCTCATTCCCTTCCGGCGGAACCGGGCGGCATCGGCCGCGCCGCCGCCCCATCAGCCGAGAACGCTCCATGCCGCATTTCATCCTCGAACATTCCGCCGGTCTCGCAGATCGGGCCGTGGTCCGCAACGCCCTGCGGCGGCTCCATGACGCGGCGGCGGACAGCGGCGTGGTCAGCGCGATCGACCTCAAGATGCGCGCCATTCCCGTCGATAGCTGGCTCGTGGCGGGCACGGCGATGCCCTTCGCGCATCTGACCGTGCGCCTGCTGGAAGGCCGCACGCCGGAGACGAAGCTGGCGCTGAGCAAGGCGCTGCTCGCCGTGCTGACGGACTGCTTTCCCGACATCGAGCGGCTGAGCGTCGAGATGCAGGACATGGACGGCTTTTCCTACAAGAAGCGCCCCTATGCGACAGAGGCCGCGCACGCCGCCGCCGTGCCGGACGACAGCCCGGCCGCGTGACAAGGCGCCGCGAGTCTGCCATCGGCAACCCGCCATATATCGAGGAGACACGGACGGCATGACCGCGATCGGCATTTTCGGGGCGAAGGGCCGGATGGGCGCGGCGATCGCGCAGGCGGCGAGCGAGGCCGGCCTCGCCATCGCCGGAGGCACGGCGCGGGAGGCCGGCGGAAGCATCGGCCCCGAGGCGGCGCCGATCGCCCAATATCCCGCCATCATCGCCGAACGCGCGGACGTGCTGATCGACTTCTCCGCACCCGGCGCGCTGGCGGCCAATCTCGCGGCCTGCGTGACGGCGGGCAAGCCGCTGGTCATCGGCACGACCGGGCTGGACGCCGCGCATCATGCCGCGATCGACGAAGCCGCCAAGGCGATCCCCATCCTGCAGACCGGCAACACCTCGCTCGGCGTCAACCTGCTGGCCTCGCTGGTGCGCGAAGCGGCCGCGCGGCTGGGCGAGGACTGGGACATCGAGATCGTCGAGATGCATCACCAGCACAAGGTCGATGCCCCCTCGGGCACGGCGCTGCTGCTGGGCGAGGCGGCGGCGCAGGGGCGCGGGATCGCCCTCGCGACGCACAGCGCGCGCGGGCGCGACGGACTGACGGGCGCGCGCAGGAGCGGCGACATCGGCTTCGCCTCGCTGCGCGGCGGAACGGTGGCGGGCGATCATCTCGTCATCTTCGCGGGCGAAGGCGAGCGCATCGAGCTTGGCCACCGGGCCGAGAGCCGGGCGATCTTCGCGCGCGGGGCGGTCAAGGCCGCGCTCTGGCTGATCGGCCGGGCGCCGGGCCGCTACGCCATGACCGACCTGCTCGGGCTCTGAAGGCCCATGGCCCGGCAGCTCAACCGCGCGCAGATCTTCGAATTCTTCTCGCGGCTGGCCGAGGCCAATCCGGCCCCGCGCACGGAACTGCTCTACGGCAACGATTATCAGTTGCTCGTCGCGGTCGTGCTCTCCGCGCAGGCGACGGACGCGGGCGTCAACAAGGCGACGCGCAGGCTGTTCGAACAGGTGAAGACGCCGGCGGACATGGTCGCGCTCGGCGAGGAAGGCCTGAAGGCGCATATCCGCACGATCGGGCTGTTCAACAGCAAGGCGAAGAATGTGATCGCCCTCTCCCGCGCGCTGATCGATCACCATCATGGCGAGGTGCCGCGCGACCGGGACGCGCTCACCGCCCTGCCCGGGGTGGGCCGCAAGACCGCCAATGTGGTGATGAACACGGCCTTTGGCGAGGAGACCTTCGCGGTCGACACCCACATCTTCCGCGTCTCGAACCGGACCGGCCTCGCGCCCGGCAAGACCGTCCTCGCCGTGGAGAAAGGGCTGGAGAAGCGCGTTCCGCAACCCTTCCGGGTGGACGCCCACCACTGGCTCATCCTGCATGGCCGCTATGTCTGCAAGGCGCGCAAGCCCGACTGTCCGCGCTGCATCGTGAACGACATCTGCCTCTACAGGGACAAGACAGCCGTCTAGCGCCTGTTCTGATGAGGTTGGGACGCGGTCATTTCTGACCCGTCCGGCCCTGAACTTGTCGACGGGCCGTCCGTTTCAGACAGATCCGGTTCGTGCGCCTGCGCAGGCGCACGGATTCCGTGCGACCCGGATCGGCTCCGGACGGCGTTCCGGTTCGGAAGGGACCATCAGACGTGCCGACCGCAGCCCTTCACATCCACTCCGGCAGGGGAAGGAAGGGTTTACGCCGATGCACGGCACCTGAAATATTTTCCATATAGGTTATTTTTATCTGTCCTACTTAACCAAATCCCTGCCTTAAGGGCGATGCGGCGATTCGGCCGCGATCGCTCAATGGGAGGGCAATGGCCATGGCCGACCGGTTCGACAGTCAACTCGATTCCATCTCGCAGCCCGCTCGGCTGGCCTTCGGCATCACGCCTCACGCGACCAGCGAGATCGATCCGCTGCCCAAGGCGATCTATGTCGGCACGGGCGGCAACATCACGCTGCGCGCCGCGGACGGCACCGCGGACGTGGTGCTGAAGAATGTCGCCTCCGGGCAGATCCTCGATGTGCGCGCGCGCTTCATCCGGGCAAGCGGCACGACCGCGACCGACATCGTGGGGCTTGCCTGATGCCGGGCTTCGGCTTCGGACTTGGCGGCCCGGGCGCGGGACGGCGGCATCGGCCGGTCTCCGGCGGGGCGCCCACGCCGACGCCGACCCCCACCTCATCCATCCCCGCCGCTGAAGACCTTGCACTCTGGTTCCGCCCGGAAGACCTCGCGCTTTCCGAGGGCGATGCGGTGGCGAGCTGGACGGACAGCATTGCCGGCGTGGCGATGACGCAGGCCGCCGGCGCCAACCAGCCGACATTCCGCGCGAGCGGCTTGGGCGGACAGCCGGCGCTGGAATTCAACCAGCTTCACTGGCTCGATCTCGGGCGTCCCGCCGCACTCATGGATGCGCTGGGGCGCTACAACAGCGCGACCGGCGTCACCCTGTTCTTCGTGCTGAATGTCGGCGCCAATCCTTCAGGGCTCGGCAATTACCGGACCTTCTGGGGGCCGTCCAATGTGAACGATGGCGAGCGCAGCTATGTCGCGAGTTCGGCATTCTGCGGCGGCCGTGGCGCCCAGCGCTACAAGGACAGCGCGGGCTTTCGCGTCATCGTCGTGCGGCGCAGCTCGATCTATTCCAATCAGGCCAATCTCGGCAATTTCTTCGACAATATGGGCGGCTATGCCGGGGCGGGCGCCTCCCCCGCTTCGACCGGCGACTATCTGCTCGGCGCGCCGGGCAACGGGACGGCGGCGCATGGCTTCGTCGGGCATATCGCGGATGTCGGATGCTACAACCGTGCGTTGACCACCGCCGAAATCTGTCAGGTCGTCAAATTCTTCCACGATAAATACGGGCAGGCCTATCCGTGGGCGGACCTCGACCATTTCGACATCTTCGACGGGGACAGCCAGACCTACGGCGTCGGCACCACGGTCGACGGCAACCGCGCCACCATCCAGCAGGCGTGGCCCAATCAGCTCATGGACGCGAAGGGCCGGCGCTATGACGCCTGGCACAATCTCGCCATCGGGAGCCGCACGTCCAACCAGATGACGGCGGCCGTGACGGGGCAATATGCGGGGCTGGCTGCGGAGCTGGGCATCCCGATCATCCTCCATGCCTTCGAGTTCTACAACCAACCGGACAGCGACGCCGCGGGCATGAAGACCTGGCTCGCAGCAGTTCGCGCGGCCGCGCCCGAGATCAGGATCGTTGTCGGCACCAGCATCGACAACGGCAAGACCGATTCGCACGACACGAATCGCGCGCCGTTCAATGCCGCGCTGGAGACGAGCACGGACTACGACATCTTCGCGCCGCTCCACACGGATGCGACAATCGGGGTCGAGGGCGCCTGTCCCGACGATCCGGGGCCCTATGGCAGCTATTTCAGCGACGGCATCCACAACACGAACCTTGGGCACACCGCGCTCAGGGACTTCTGGGCGCCTTATTACGACGCCGCGGTGGCGCTGCTGTGAGCGAGCCGGCGTCCCCCTATGCCCGCGAGGACATCCAGACGCTCGCCGACATGCGCATGATCGCGCTGGCGGTCATCCGGCGTCAGGAACGCAGCGGCCGGCCGGCCCACGGGCTGATGCGCGCGATGCGGGAGATCGCCCGGCTCTGCGAAACGCTCATCCGCGAAGGACCGGCCGCCTTCCGCTTCATCATCGAGGACACCGCGCCGCTGCATGTCATCCAGCATGAACTGCGCCGCGCCGTGTTCGCCCCGGATCGCGCCGATGACGCGCGATCCCGCCTCACACGCACAGAAAGGTCCGGGTCATGACCATGAACGGCGAAGACACGCATGCCAAGATGGACCGCCTGCTCGGCAAGGTGGACGCCTTCATGGTGCTGCAGTCCGAACAGGGGCGCGAGATCAGCGCGATCGGCGAGCGCGTCGCCAAGGTCGAGGCCGGTGTCCGCGCCACCCGGGACATCGTCCAGGCCTGGGGCGCGGCCAAGACGCTGTCCCGCTTCGTGAAATGGGCGGCCGGCATCGCCGCCGCGCTGCTCGGCCTTGCCGCCGCGATCAAGGGCGTCAACCGGCCATGACCGGCGGACGGACGATCGACGGGCGGCAGGGGCGGCTGCTCGGTGCCGTGATCGGCGGCGGCGGGCTGGTCGCCGCGGCGATCGGCCTCGCCCTGCCGATGATCGGGAAATGGGAAGGCACGCGCCTCGTCCCCTATCGCGACATCGCCGGGATCATGACCGTCTGCACGGGCCAGACCCGCATCGAGATGCGGCGCCATAGCCGCGAGGAATGCCGGGAGCTTCTGCGCAGGGCCGTCGTGAATGACTATGGCGCGGGGGTGCTCAAGGCCGTGCCCACGCTGGAGCGGCGGCCCTGGCAGCTCGCCGCCTCCATCAGCCTCGCCTACAATATCGGCGTTCCGGCCTATGCCCGCTCCACGGTGGCGCGGCGGTTCAACGCCGGCGACTGGAAGGGCGGCTGCGACGCCTTCCTCATGTGGAACCGCGCGGGCGGCAAGGTCGTGCAGGGGCTGGTCAACCGCCGGCGGGACGAGCGCCGGCTCTGCCTGACGGACCTGCGATGAGGGCGCTCGGGACCGCCTTCGCCCTCATCGGCCGGCACTGGCGCGTCCCGGTCGCGCTCGCCCTCGCCGCCGCCCTCGCCGGCGTCATCGCATGGGTGGACCACAGGGCGGCCCGGCGGACGGAGGCGCAGCTCCGGGCGACGCAGCTCATGATCGAGAACCGGATGCGCGCGGACCTGCGCCGGAGCGAAGCGCGACTGGCCGGGACGATCGCGGCCCTCGCCGCCGATTATGAGCACAGCCGCACCGTCATCGAGCGGACCCGCACCATCGTCCAGCCCACCGTCACGAGGGAGATCGTCCGTGAACCGCGCCTTTCCGATCCTGCTGCTGGCCTCACTCCCGGGCTGTTCGACGCGATCAACCGCGCCCGCGCCACTGGCGCCTGTGCCGCCGCCGCTGCCGGCGGCATTCGCTGCCCCCTGCCCCAGCCTGCCCCTGCTCGCGAACCCGACGATCGGGGAACTGGTCCGCAAGGACATTGACGCCGCGCTGGACTATGCCGACTGCGCGCGGCGCCATGCCGGCGCGGTCAATGCCTATGGCGCGGCACGGGAAGCCGCGATCCGCTGGAACCGGGCGCGGAAGGCGGAGTAGCCCCGGACTCCCGCGCGGCTCCTGCCATGGACCGCCCGCCCGCGCGCTCCGTCTGAAACCGCCGGCGCGACGCGGTTGCGCCCGACCTGCCGAAAAGCCGCCGCGCGTCCAGCCCGTTAACCTTTTGCCGGCCGGCGGGTGTCACAACGGCACATGGCGACCTGTCCGGCATGCCCGCGCCCGCGCGGTCTTGTTTCGCCCGGCGGGGCGCTGTAATACCGCGCTTCACAGTGCCGGCCGGCCCTTCGCGGCCGATCGGCAGGGGGGTGTGAGGAGCTGCGTGCTTATGAGGTTGGGCTTGCCGATGCAGTGCGCTCCGGTGCCGTCCCGCCGCCACGAAGCCCCTTCCATCACAATCGATCCGTCGCGTCCCAGGCCGCGCCAGACCGTGCCATGACGCAGGACGACAATCGCGAACTGGTCGCTCCTTCGCATTCCACCAAGACATATTGTCCCATTCAAGCCTATCCGGAGAATGAAGATGCCTAAGTTGAGGAGCGTCTCGCTGATTGCGGTCGCCACATTGTCGCTGATGGCCACCGCTTGCCAGAAGAAGGCCGAAGGCCAGGTCGTCGCCATCGTCAATGGCGAGGAAATCACGCTGCCGGAGCTCAATGCCGAGATCCAGGAACTCAATGTGCCGGAATCGGTGGACAAGAATATCGTGCGCCAGCGCGTGCTGCAGCGCCTGATCGATCGCCGCCTGCTCGTCCAGGCCGCCAAGGAAGCCGGCGTCGACCGCGATCCCGCCTATCTGACGCAGGAGCGCCGCATGCAGGAGCAGCTGCTCGTCAGCATGTATGGCCGCAAGGCGATGGACACGATCAAGGTGCCGGATACCGCCGCCGTCGATCGCTGGATCGCCGCGCATCCCGCCATGTTCTCCGACCGCAAGCGGCTGCGCCTCAACCAGATCGGCTTCGCCGCGCCGCAGGATCAGGCCGCCCAGCAGCGGCTCGAGGCGGCTTTCAAGGACATCCACACGCTGGACGGCATCGCGGCCAAGCTGACCGAGCTGGGCATCCAGTTCCAGCGCGGACAGGGCGCGCTCGATTCCGCCACGATGCGCCCCGAGGCGCTGCGCCAGTTGCTCGCCCTGCCCGCCGGCGAGCCCTTCGTCGTGCCGAGCGGCGGCCGGGTGGTCGTGAGCACGATCGCCGGCATCGACAGTGTTGCGGTGCCGACCGAGCAGGCCCGCCAGATGGCGGTGCAGGCCATGCGCCAGGAAGAGCTCAACAAGATCGGCGAACAGCGCCTGACCGAAGCCAAGGCCAAGGCCAAGATCGAGTATCAGACCGGCTTCGAGCCGCCCGCGAGCGGGACCGGCAACAGCAGTGCGCCGCCGCTCGGCAACAGCGCCGTGCCCCCGGTCGCCCCCCTCGGGAACCATGCCGGCGCGATGTAAGGCATCCCGCCCTCCCGTCTCGGGGCTTTCAGGGACAGGACTTCTCAGGAAAGGCGTTCTCCCCCGGGAGGGCGCCTTTCTCCTTTCCCGCCTCGCCTGAAGATCGGACGTGTCGCAGTCTCGGGCGGATCCGTCGGCGAACCGGGACCGGCGCCGGATCGAGGCGGCTGCTTCATGGCGCGGGCCGGGGCCGACCGCCTCTCAGCCCGTGGCAACCGGAGAGCGCGCGCGGCTTCGCACCCGCCCTCTCGAAAACCGCGCGCCGCCGGTCAGCCGACGGCGAGACGGAAGGCGAGGCAGGCGGTGGCGATGGCGATCAGCCCGCCATCCCGGTCCCAGCGGAACGGAATTTCGCCGCGCCGCACGAGGAAATAGCCGAGATATTCCGGCAACCGCGCGAGCGCGACGGCGATGACCGCAAGCTCCATCGAATGCAGCCATGCCGCCAGCCCCATGCCAATGAAGAAGACGATCGTGCGCAGGCCCACGACGAAGGACATATATTTGAAGCGCTTGCGCCCCAGCGCGAAATTGCTGGAGAAGGACAGCGGATTGAGGATGAAGCCGACGCCGAGCAGCGAGGCGAAATGCCCGGCCTCATGATAGCGCGGATCGTACATGATCTGGAAGAACAGCGGCCCGAAGAAGACGAGCCCCAGCCCCGCGGCGAGGCAATAGAGTTCGATCGGCCGGCGGAACCGGTAGAAGGCGGCCCGCCGCTCATCCTCGGGCTTGTCGTCCAGCGCCCGCATCACCGAGATGCCCATCGAGGTCTGGAAGCGGGTAATGATCGCGTTCAGCGAATCGGTGAGCGCGAAGGCCACCGCATAGACGCCCAGCGGACCCATGCCGAAGGCATAGCCGATGACCAGCTTGTCGCTCGTGCTGGTCAGCACGCCGAGGCCGGAGGAGAGCGCGATCCACCGCGAATGGGTGAGGATGCCCACCAGATCGGCGCGGTCGAACCGGAATTTCATGGCCGGCCCGGGCAGCGACACCAGCGTCATGACCGAACGGAAGGCGGTGCCGATCACCATGGCGATGACGATGCCCCACACCGAGCGCAGCCAGAAGACGAGCGCGACGGTCAACCCCGTCATGACGAGGCGGGACCCGATGTCGACCCGGGTCACCGCGCCCTGATCAAGATGGCGCTCGAGCCGGAAGACGTTGATGCTGGCGAAACCCATCGCGGCGAGCGTGCCGCCCGTCATCGCGAGCAGGCCGGGAAGCACCGGGTCCGCATAGGAACTGCCCCGCGCGATCCAGCCGGAGACCTGCATGACATGCCAGAGCCACGCCACCAGGCCGATGACGACCAGCAGCACGATGCCGCGCAGCACCTGGATGGTCCAGATCGTCCGCAGGAAGGCCGGCTCGTCGCTGCGGTCGCTGGTCACCACCACTTGCCGCAGGCCGAGGTCCGACAGCATGAACACGACCGTCATGATGACCGAGACGGTCGCGATGAGACCATAGGCGCTCGGATCGAGCAGCCGCGTGATGATGAGGCTGGAGAGGAAGCGGATGACGACATCCGCGCCATAGCCGATGGCGATCCAGGACGCGTTGCGGATGATCCGCCCCTGCAGCGAGCCCGCGTCCGCCCGGATGCCGACCCGCGCCAGCAGACCGGTGGCCATCGCGATGACGGCCTCGAAAAACCGGACCGGCAGGGAAGAAGCGCCGCGCGTGGAGTTCATGAACCGGCCTATGCCAAATGGAACCTAATGACTTCTTGACCCGAGGCCGAGAGACCGGCCCGCGATTGACAGAAATCGGCCCATTAGCCAATGGGCTATCCGTTGCGGCTCGCGTCCGGACGCGGGGCGCGCGGGGCCAGTTGATGCGGAGGCGAGGCCAGTGATCGTGGACATGCTCGCCGGAATCGTGGTCGCGGTGCCGGTCGTCCTGCTTGCGGTGCTGGCGGTCGAGCTTCTGGCGGGCGTGCTGGCGCCGGGCCGGAAAGCGGCGCGCCTGCCCGACGGACCGCGCCACCGGGCCGTCATCCTGATGCCCGCGCACAATGAAGCGGGCGGCATCGCGACCACGATCGGCCGGCTGCACCCCGCGCTCGACGATCATATCCGCCTGCTGGTGATCGCCGACAATTGCACGGACGATACGGCCGCGATCGCCCGCGCGGCGGGTGCGCAGGTCGTCGAACGGCAGGATGCGGCCGCGCGCGGCAAGGGCCATGCGCTCGCCTTCGGTCGCGAGCAGCTTCGCGACGCGCCGCCCGATTGCCTCGTCGTTCTGGACGCGGACTGCGAGATCGCCGCGGCGGACCTGCGCCTGCTGGTCGAGACGGCCTGCGCGCGCCAGCGCCCGGTGCAGAGCCGCTACCTGCTGCGTGCCCGCCCGGATGACGGCGCGATGACGCAGATTTCCAACTTCGCCTTCCTCGTCAAGAATCTGGTCCGCCAGCGTGGCGTGACCGCGCTCGGCGCGCCGACCATCCTGGGCGGCACGGGCATGGCCTTCCCCTGGCCGCTGATCGCCCGGGCGCCGCTCGCCACCAGTCATCTGGTGGAGGATCTGGTGCTCGGCATCGATTTCGCGCGCAAGGGACAGGGGCCGGTCTATCTGGAAGCCGCCGCCACATGGAGCGATCCGGCCAGCCAGAAGGACACGCTCACCCAGCGCACCCGCTGGGAGCATGGCTATGTCGACACGGCGCTGCGTCACGGGTTGCCGCTTTTCTTCACCGGGCTCGTCCGGCTGCGGCCGGGCCTCGCCTGGCATGGCCTGCACCTGCTCGTCGCGCCGCTCGCCATGCTGATGAGCGCCAGCCTCGGCGCGCTGGTCGTGGCGGGGCTTCTGGTGCCGGCGGGCGCGAGTCCGGTGCCCGCCCTCGTCCTCGCCGCGCTGATCGGGCTGGTCGCCCTGCTGCTCATGCTGGCCTGGGCGCGTGACGGGCGCGAGATGGTGCGGCTCGGCACGCTCGCGCGCATCCCGCTTTATCTCGTCTGGAAACTGCCCGTCTATCTGCGCCTCGTCGGCAAGCGCGAACAGCAATGGGTACGCACGAAACGCGAGGGCGAATAGCCCGACCCAGCCGGTCCCCCCGGCCCGGCCGCCGACTTTTCCCCTTGCATCCCCGGCCGGGCAATGTCCAATGACGTCGGCCGATCGAACGCGCCGTGGAGAGGAGCCTCATGAGCGAGCAGAGTGCAAGCGCCCCCGCGCCATCGGTCGATCCCGCACGGGGCTGGGGCGGCTTCCTGCTCATCCTGCTCGCGCTGGTGGTCGAGGGCTTCGATCTGCAGGCCGCCAATTTCGCCGCCCCCTCCATCGTCGAGGATTTCGGCATCGCGCGGGCGGAAATCGGCCCGTTGCTCAGCGCCAGTCTGGTCGGCGTGCTGATCGGCGCCCTCGCCATCGGGCCGTTCGGCGACAGGTTCGGGCGCCGGGCCATCCTCGTCGGCTGCTGCCTGGCCTATGGCCTCGTCTCGCTGGGCGCGGCGATGGCCGGCAACCTGACCGAGCTTGTCGCGCTGCGCTTCCTGATCGGCATCGGCCTTGGCGCCGTGCTGCCCAATGCGCTGGCGCTGGCCGGCGAGCTGGCGCCCCGCCGCCACCTGGCGCGCGCCATGGGGCTGGTCGGCATCGGCATCAGCTTCGGCGGCGTGGTGGCAGGGGCCGTTGCCGCGCGGTTCCTGCCCACCCATGGCTGGCCGAGCCTGTTCATCGCGGGCGGCATCCTGCCGATCGCCATCGCCGCGCTGCTGTGGATCGGCCTGCCGGAGAGCCCGGCGATGGCGCGTCCCGGCCTGCCCCGGCAATCGCCCGCCCGGGGCCTGCGCGCGATCCTCGCCCCCGCGCGGCGCGGCGCGACCCTTGCCATCTGGCTCAGCTTCGCGCTGGTGCTGATGGTCGTCTATCTGCTGAGCGGCTGGATTCCGCTGCTCGTCCGGGATCAGGGCTATTCGACCGCCGCCGCTTCCTGGATCGCGACCGCGTCCCATGCGGGCGGCGTCGCCGGCGGCATCTTCGCCAGCCTGATGCTCGCGCGACGGAGCTGGATGATCGTGGCCGCCTTCGCCGGTCTCGCCGCCCTGACCCTCGCGGTCGTGGCGCTGCATGACTGGAGCGCGGGCATGCTCAGCCTGCTGCTCGTCATGGTCGGCTTCTTCTCCACCGGCACGCAGAACGGCCTCAACGGCTCGTGCGGCGCCGCCTATCCGGCGGAGATGCGCGCCACGGGCCTGGGCTGGGCGCTCGGCGTGGGGCGCGTGGGCTCGATCGTCGGCCCGCTGGTCGGCTCGCTCGCCCTGCTGCTGGGCCTGAGCGACCCGCGCCACTTCTTCATCCTGCCGGTGCTCCCGCTGCTGGCCGCCGCCGCGCTCGCCCTCTGGCTGGCGAAGCGCACCGCACCGGCCCCCTCGGAAGAAAAGCCAGAAGAACAAGGAGAGTGACGCCATGACCAAGATGCGCAGGATCGCGACAGAGGAAGCCTGGTCCATCCCCGAGGTCGCCGCGCAATTGCGCGAGGAAGTGCGCGGGCCGACCAGCAGCCTCGACAAGCTGCTGTGCAAGGGCATTTACGACGCGGACCCGGATGCGTCCGGCTATGGCCGGATGAACTTCCTCGACGGGCTGCTCGACATCGAGGCGAAGCGCCTGCCGGAGATGGACGCGCTCGGCGTCGACATGCACCTCCTCTCGCTCACGGCGCCGGGCGTGCAGATGTTCGACGCGGATACCGCGACCGATCTCGCCGCGCTCGCCAATGACCGCATGGCCGAGATCTGTGCGAACAACCCCACCCGCTTCGCCGGCCTCGCCAGCTTCGCGCCGCAGAGCCCGAAGCGCGCGGCGAAGGAAATGGAGCGGGCGATCAACAGCCTCAAGCTCAACGGCTTCATCCTCAACAGCCACACTCATGGGGAATATCTGGACGATCCCAAATACTGGCCCGCGCTGGAAGCCGCCGAGGCGCTGGACGCCTGCATCTACATCCACCCGCGCGCCGCCTCGGACCTGCTCAAAGGCCCGCTGATGGACTATGGCATGGACTCGGCGATGTGGGGCTATGGCGTCGAGGTCGGCACCCATGTGGTGCGCATGATGGCCGCGGGCGTGTTCGACCAGTTCCCGAAACTGAAGATCTGCATCGGCCATATGGGCGAGGCGATCCCTTTCTGGATCTGGCGCATAAACTTCATGAACTCCCGGGCTCAAAGCATTGGCCGGGCACCGAAAACAAAGCTCAGCATCGCCGAATATTTCCAGCGCAATTTCGTGGTGACGACGAGCGGCGTGGAGGATCCGCTGGCGCTGCGCTACACGATCGACAAGATCGGCATCGACAATGTGCTCTGGGCGATCGACTATCCCTACCAGCCGCAGAAGCCGGCCGTGGACTTCATGGACGCAGCGCCGGTGAGCGATGCGGAGCGCCACGCCCTCTATCACGGCAATGCCGAGCGCATCTTCCACATCGCGCCGCTGACCGGCTGAGGGCCGTCACCGCACCGTTCCGCGGCTTGCCGAACGGATCGCCGTCGAGAGTTGCCGCCCTCTTCCGGATGATCGACGGATAAGCCGGGCGCGGGCCGCTTGCGCCGGACCCGCCCTGCTCATAGATTCGGCCGCAGAGAGGATGCGCCCATGCAAGGCCATGCCAGCCAGGACGACCAGAACTGGAGCTCGAGCGGGCTTGGCCGCCGCGAGGCGATCGACCAGTGGCGCGACTGGGCGGCCAGCACCATCGCGCCGATCGACGTGACCGTGTTCGATACGGACGCCTTCGCCGCCCGCTGGAGCAGCCATGGCGTCGGCCAGCTCCGCCTCCTCCAGCTTCACGCGCCGGCCCAGCGGGTCGTCCATACCGGCACGGACGGCAGCGCCGGGCGCGCCGCGCCCTCCATCCAGCTCGTCTATGCGCGGCGCGGGGCGCTCAGGACACGCATGGCGGGCAAGCGCTTCACCGTCGAGCCCGGCCAGTTCGTGCTGCTCGACAATACCCGCTTCTACCAGATGGAGATGGACGAGGCGCATGAGGCGATCGACCTCATGATGCCGCAGGCCTGGCTGGAGAAGTATCTGCCCGACCCCGGCGCCCTGCTTGCCCGGCCGATCTCCGCCAGCGCCGGCTGGGGCGCGCCGCTCGGCAGCCTGCTTGAGACGATGATCGCGGGGCTGGACGAAAGCCCCCTGCCCCGCCCGCTCATCGCCGAGCAGGTGGGCGCGCTGCTGACGCTGGCGACGGGCTTCCACGAGGCCGCCCCCAGCCGCCATCGCGGCCAGCTCGCGCGGATGATCCTGCGGCGGATCGAGACCGACTATGCCGACCCGGAGCTGACGCCGGACGGCGTCGCGCGCGATCTCGGCATCTCGCGGCGCTATCTGCAGGCGCTGCTGGCCGGCGCGGGCACCAGCTTCGTGCAGGAACTGAACGCCACGCGGCTGGACCGGGCCGGCGACCTCCTCACCGATCCGCGCGCGGCGGGGCTGGCGCTGGGCGAGATCGCCTTTCGCTGCGGCTTCCTCGACCCCGGCTATTTCGCGCGGCTGTTCCGCAAGCGCTTCGGCGTGACGCCGAGCGGATGGCGCAACGGCGCGACCGCGCACTAGGGGCGATCGACATTCATCGTAACCAGATCATGGCGGCGGCGAGGTGAATGAAGCCGGCAAAGTGTATGGTGCGTCGATCGAAGCGTGTTGCGAACCGGCGGAAATGCTTGAGGCGGGCG